>Ga0209697_10001195_pt1 | contig 41108 bp, 28 predicted proteins | sample AliMusrvi5mmetaG_FD_184115 | JGI IMG/M metagenome (GOLD analysis project Ga0209697, IMG submission 184115) | Freshwater lake bacterial and archeal communities from Alinen Mustajarvi, Finland, to study Microbial Dark Matter (Phase II) - Alinen... | ecosystem: Environmental > Aquatic > Freshwater...
ATCTCGGGGAAGCCTTCCTCGACAAGCGGGAGAAGACCGTCAAAGTCGATAAGCTCAGCCGCCGCCTCCAAGCTCTCGGCTATCGTGTCACTCTCGAACCCCTCCCGGATTCAGGATTGATAGCGTAGGGGTTACGACTCTGTTTTCATTGCAGAAAAAACAATTAACCGCAGAGGACGCAGAGGACGCAGAGGGCGCAGAGGGCGCAGAGAGATCTGGTCTTTCTCTGCGCCCTCTGCGTCCTCTGCGGTTAAACAATCCTCAAATGATGTTGCCCCCCACGCAGATCAGTCTGCGAGCGCCCGGAACCTAGCCCCCTCAGGCACGTCGATGCCGAACTGCTCGCGCAGAATGGGGATGACTTCCTCATGTCGCAGCTCGCGACCCTCCACTTGGTCGCCGTGCAGCTCGGCATAGGCGCGGTTGCGGAGGATGCGCCGCACGTCGGGGCCTGGCAGCTGGGCCGTGAGGGTCTTCAGGAACCGGGACTCCGGGTGGCTGCTGGTGTAGTGGTTGGCCACCTCGAAGTCGATGGGGAAGACCGGCTCCGGCTCCACGGCGTAAAGGTCCACCCAGGCCCCGTTCTGGAAGGACTGCAGCACCTGATGGTGCCCCTCCGGCAGGAACCGATAGGGTCGAAGGAACTGCGGGTGGGCCTCACCGTCCAGGGGCAGCGGCTCCAGCAGGCCCTCACCGCCGAAGCCCACATCGCAGTGCCAGGTTTCCCCGCCCAGATCCACGCTCAGCACCATGTGGGTGCGCGGCAGCTGCTCCAGCGCCCCCAGGCGTACTCGGGCCTCACAGGTGGAGGTCTGGAAACCGAGCTGCCGTAGAACGGCGTTGAAGAGGGTGTTGTGCTCGAAGCAATAGCCGCCCCGCCGCCGGGCCACCAGCTTGGCCTGGAGGGAGGCCAGGTCGAGACGGATGGGCAGGCCCATCTGGATATCCAGGTTCTCGAAGGGGATGTGGGTGGCGTGAGCAAAGTGGAGCGCCTTGAGGCCCGGGAGGTCCGCCGCAGGGGCAAAGTCCAGGCCGATGCGGCGAAGGTAGGCTCCCAGGTCCAGCTCAGCGGACATACTGCGCTTCGCCGTTGCCGAAGGACCAGTCCGGGAGATCGTTCTCAAGCAGGCAGATGAGCACGTCCTCGGGGCGCAGACCGGGGCTGGCCGCCAGGTTCTCCACGATGCGGCGGTAGAGGGCCTGCTTCATCTCCACCGTGCGGCCCTTCCGCAGGGTGATCTGGATGGCCACCCAGTCCTGGGAGCGCTCGATGCCCAGGTAGTGGGCGTCGAAGATGCGCCCGCTGCCGTGCTCCGCGAGGAGGTGGAAGCGGTCATCCGCAGGTACGTTCACCGTGGCGGCCATGGCTTCCTGCACGCCGTCCGACAGGGCCTGCTGGTACTCCGGGCTGACCCCGGAGCGGTGGGAGATGCGGACGAGGGGCATGGGGACTCCGTGTGGAATGGGAATTATGGCCGGGCCCTCTCCCAGGCCGCCAGATTGCGCCGGATCTGCGCGGCGTGGACCTCCAGGTGCTCACCATAGCTGCGCAGCCAGTCGTCGGTGCCGTAGGGGCCGCTGTGGCTGTGGCGGCCCACGCGGCCCCAGGCGCTGTCAGGCACGCGCTCCAGGGTGGCCAGCGTGTGCGCTCGCACCACCTCCACCAAGTGCAGGGCCAATTCGGGATCGGTGGCCTGATAGTCGAAGCGCTGGGCCCAGACGTTCTCGTCGTAGCCCACGATGAGGGGCTCCGGCTCCGCCAGCAGGAGGCGGATGCGGGTGGCCGCGTAGGTCTCGGAGTCCGCACAGTGGACAACCACCTCGTGGGCACTCCACTTGCCCTCGCCGGGCCGCCAGCTGCGCGCCTCCGCAGGCAGCTCCGCCCAGGCCTGGCGCAGCAGGGACGGGCCCGAACGGTAGCGCTCTAGGTAGGTGGCTCGTGTGGCAGCATCGAAGGGCATGGGACACCTCGACCCCAGCATGGATCCTTGGCGGGAAATTTGAAGCCTCAGCATGTGATGCAATCGTGCTTTCATGGATCCCGTTCGGAGGTTCCATGCGCCTTGGTCTGGTCTGCCTCACCCTCGGCCTCGCGGCCCTCGCCCTGCAGGGCGGGGACCGGGTCACGGGCCGCGCCTTCGCCACCCGCTCGGAAGTGGGCGCCCAGCACGGCATGGCCTGCACCAGCCAGGCCCTGGTCACCCAGATCGCCTTGGACATCCTGAAGCAGGGCGGCTCAGCCGTGGATGCAGCCATCGCTGCAGACGCGGCCCTGGGCCTCATAGAACCCACGGGCAGCGGCATGGGCGGGGATCTCTACGCCATAGTCTGGGATGCCAAAAGCCAGAAGCTGCATGGCCTCAATGCCAGCGGCCGCTCGCCAAAATCGCTCCGCCTGGAGTACTTCCAGAAGCTGGGTCTGAAGCACATCCCCGCCCTGGGCCCGCTACCTGTCAGCGTGCCCGGCTGCGTGGACGGCTGGTTCGCGCTGCACAGCAAGTTCGGCAAGCTGCCCATGAGCCAGATCCTGGCTCCGGCCATCCGCTACGCCCGGGAGGGCTTCCCCGTGAGCGAGCTGGTGGCCTACTACTGGGACCGCAGCGTGCCGGCCCTGGGCAAGTTCCCGGGCTTCCTGGAAACCTACACCGTGGACGGCAAGCGGGCGCCCCGCAGCGGCGAGGTCTTCCGCAACCCACGCCTCGCGAAGACCCTGGAGCAGGTGGCCCAGGGCGGCCGGGACGCCTTCTACAAGGGCGACATCGCCCGCCGCATCGATGCCTACATGAAAGCCCAGGGCGGCTTCCTCAGCTACGAGGACCTGGCCACCCACCGCTCCACCTGGGTGGAGCCCGTCAGTGTGAACTACCGGGGTTACGACGTCTGGGAGCTGCCTCCCAATGGCCAGGGCATCGCCGCCCTGCAGATGCTGAACATCCTCGAGGGCTATGATTTCTCGAAGGTCCCCTTCGGCAGCCCCCAGCATGTGCACCTCTTCACCGAGGCCAAGAAGCTGGCCTTCGAGGACCGGGCCAAGTTCTACGCGGACGCAGAGTTCATGAAGGTGCCCCTGGCCTGGCTGCTCTCCAAGGAATACGCGGCCCAGCGCCGGGCCCTCATCAACGAGCAGCGCGCTTCCCGGCGCTTGGAGGCGGGGCACCCGCCCCTGAAGGAGGGCGACACCATCTACCTCACCACGGCCGATGCCGAAGGCAACATGGTGAGCCTCATCCAGAGCAACTACCGGGGCATGGGCAGCGGCATGACCCCGGGCGACCTGGGCTTCTGCCTCCAGGACCGGGGCGAGCTGTTCAACCTGCAGGAGGGCAACGCCAACACCTACGCCCCCGGCAAGCGCCCTTTCCACACCATCATCCCGGGCTTCATCACCAAGGGCGGCGAGCCCTTCCTCAGCTACGGGGTCATGGGTGGCGAATTCCAGCCCATCGGCCACGCCCAGATCGTCATGGACCTTGTGGACTTCGGCATGAACGCCCAGGAGGCAGGAGATGCCCCCCGCATGAGCCACGATGGCTCACCGGAACCCACGGGTGAACCCGGCAAGCTGCCGGGGACCATCCAGCTGGAGAGCGGCTTCCCCTATGAGACCGTGCGAGAGCTGATGAACCGCGGCCACGGAGTGGCCTGGATGTTGGGGGGCTACGGCGGCTACCAGGCCATCCGCTGGGATCCCAAACAGAAAGTCTTCTTCGGGGCCTCAGAGTCCCGCAAGGACGGCCAGGCGGCAGGGTTCTAGCAATTTGTGACCAGCGCACACCGGATTCCAAGCACCCTGGAAGCTGCCAAATCCCCGGGACCTCTGTGCTCACACGCTTCACCCAGTGCCATCCGGCCTCGGCTTCCCCTTGTCGGTGGAGCCGATGACGCCGCTTCGACGCCTCCTGGCCCGCCACCTGCTCAGCATCCAACTGCCCCTCCTGGCCCTGCTGGCGGGCCTGCTCTGGTGGGGCGCCCGGTCCCTGCTACTGAGCCAAGCTCAGCGTGATGGTGAGACCCGCCTGCACATGGCCGTCCAGGCCCTGGACCAGCGCCTCACCACCGTGGAGCAGGCAGGTCTCGCCATGGCCGACTACTCCGCCCAGGGCCGCCTGCCCTTCACCGACCTGCCCGGCAATGCCCGGCTGCTCATGCCCTGGCTCTACCACCAGAATGAGTTGCGTCTGGTGAACTTCGTGGACGAGGAGGGCCGCTCGCTCATCCTGGTCAACATCACGGACGGCTGGCACACCCGGGAGATCCAGCGCAACGCCAAGGGCATCCTGGGTGTGCGCTGGCAGAAGGCTGACGCCAGCGGCATTCTGTTCGACGGCCAGCCCCTCCATGAACCCCTGGGCTTCGATGTGCGCCAGCGCCCCTGGTACCGGGAGGCCCGCCAGCTGGAAACGCCCCGCTGGTCCGTGCCCTACCGGCTGGACCCCCCCCAGAACCGCCTGGTCATGACCTGGCTGGTGCCTCTAAAGGCCCCGGACGGCGGCCGAGGCGGGGCCCTGGGCATCGACCTCCTGGCCACGGACCTCAACACCTTCTTTCAAGTGCTGCGGCCCACCCCGGGCAGCCGGCTCTGGCTCCTGGACCAGAATCGGCAACTGCTCGCCGAGGCGCACGGAGCCCAGGCGGCGCTGCCCGTGCCCCCCGGCGGGGACCGGCTCAGCCTGGAGGGCTTGCCCTGTCGGGTGCTGCGCAGCGATGTGCCCACCCGGGCCGGTTCCCAGTGGCACATGGTGCTGGCCATTCCCGAACGGGACCTGTTGGCCGCCGCCCGGGGCAAGCTCCTGGCCATCACCGCCGCCGCCTTCGCCCTCCTACTGCTGCCCATCATCTGGGGCCTCTGGGAGGGGCGACGCCTGTCCCGGGAGATCCAGGCCCTGGCCCGGGCCGCAGATCAGGTGGGGGCGGGCATCGCGCCCCAGCTCGCCAAGTCCCAGGTGGCCGAGTTCGCCACCCTGGGCCAGGCCCTGCACCAGGCCCATGCGGACATCCAGAAGCGGAACGCCCTGGAGCAGCACCTACAGCACAGCCAGCGCCTGGAGACTCTGGGGACCCTGGCCGGGGGCATCGCCCACGACGTGAACAACCACCTCAGCGCCATCCTGGGGCAGATCTTCCTGGTCCGGGACACCCTGCCTGAGGGTCACGCCTCCATCGAGCGCCTGCTCCAGGCCGAGGTCGCCGCCGACAACTGCGCCCGCACCACCCGCACCCTGCTGGCCTTCAGCCGCCACGGCAACTCGGACCTGAAGGCCATGGACTTGAACGAGCTGCTGACGGAAATGGCGGACCTGCTGAACTGCGTGCTGGGGGGGCTGGTCCGGGTGGACCTGGACCTCGATCCCGCGCCCCTCTGCCTGCAGGGGGACCGAGTCCAGCTGGAGCAGGTCATCATGAACCTGGCCGTGAATGCGAGGGATGCCATGCCGGACGGGGGGAACCTCAGCTTCCAGACCCGGCGCCTCGCCTCGGGTGAGCTGACCTTGACGGTGAAGGACACCGGCACGGGCATGTCGCCGGAGACCCTGGCCCGCATCTTCGAGCCTTTCTACACCACCAAGGCCGTGGGCCAGGGCACGGGCCTTGGCTTGGCCCTGGTCCACGGCATCGTCCACAGCCACCATGGCCGCCTGGGGGTCGAAAGCCAGGAGGGCTTCGGCACCACTTTCTCCCTCAGTTTCCCCCTGGACCCCAGCGGGGTGCCGCTGCCCACCCAGCCAGAGGCGGCGGTGGAAGTCGTGGGAGACCTGGCCCACCTTCGCATCCTGGTGGTCGAGGACGAGACCTACCTGCGGGAGACACTGGAGGCGGCCTTGAGCACCGTGGGCGCCTCGGTGGTCGCGGCCGCCAATGGCACCGAGGCCTGGGAGCACTTCCAGGCCCAGCCCTTCGACTGCATCCTCAGCGATCAACGGATGCCCGGCTGCACGGGCATGGAGCTGCGCTCGCGGGTCCGGGGCACCGGCGCGGGCTTGCCCTTCATCCTCTCCAGCGGCCAGGACCTGGAGCCCTTCCGCTCTGAATTGACCCACGATCCCGCCTTCCGCCTCCTGGCCAAGCCCTTTTCCATCAGGGAGCTGGTGGAGCTGGTGCGGAACGCCTGCCCCGCGACCGAGGGTGGGCTTTAGTCAGTGGGAACGGCTTTCACCTCAGAGCCCACGACGAGACCCTAGAGGTATTCCATCGGGTCGATGCCCCAGGTCTCGGGTTCCTCGTAGTCCACGATCTGGTCGCTGGAATGGGCCAAGTGCAGATCCCGGGGCTGGAGGCGGAGCTTGCGTCCCGTGTCGTAGACCACCCGCACCGTGGGCCGCAGCAGGTCCTCACCCTGCTCCACCACCACCGCCAGGCGGCCGCCGCTGAGGCGCACCAGAGAACCCACGGGGTAGATGCCCAGGGCCTGGATGTAGTGCTGAACCAAGTCCCCGTCCAGGTGGGGGCCGCTCCACTCCAGCAGGCGCTTCAGCACCTCGCTGGGCTCCTTGGCCGTGTGGTAGACCCGGTTGGACGTGAGGGCATCGTAGACATCCACGATGGCAGTCATGCGCCCCACCTGGGAGATCTGGTCACCGGAGATGCCCCGGGGGTAGCCACCCCCGCCCATCTTTTCGTGGTGCTCGCTGGCGATCTGAATGACCATCTCGGACACCCCGGCCACGCCCACCAGGAGGTCGCGACTGGCGGAGGCGTGGGACTTCATGACCGTGAACTCATCGTCCGTAAGCTTCCCGGGCTTGTTGAGGATTTCGTTGGGCACCTTCATCTTCCCCACGTCGTGCAGCAGGCCGCCGAGGCCCGCCTCCTCCACGGAGGAGGCATCCAGACCCATGGCCGCGGCAAAGGACATGAGCAGGGCGCAGATGCTCACGGAGTGCTGGAAGGTGTACGTGTCCGCGGCCTTGATGCGGGAAAGGCTGATGAGGGCCCCGGGGTTGCGGAGCATGGAGGCGTGCATGGCCTTCACCAGGGGCCGGGCCTTGGCGGGGTCCAGCTGCTTGCCGAGCCGGACATCGTGCAGGAGGCCATCCACCACCCCGGCGGCCTCGCCCAGGATGCGCTTGGCGGCGGCAGATTCCTCCTTCTGGGAGACCCGGGCCGGAGCCAGGGCCGCCCCCACCTCTGCGGCCTCGTGCAACTTCCGGTTCAGGGCCTGCTCGATCTCGGCCTGGGTGGGTGCGCCCGGCACGTCCAGACCCCGGTCCGTGTCGATGTAGATCTCATCCAACCCCTGGGCCTGCATCTTCTGGATCTGGGTCTGGCCCTTCAGGAGGAACTGCTGGCGCAGGAAGCCGTGCTGGAGCCAGCCGCAGTTCAGGTCGTGGACGTACATGCCCTCCTGCAGATCCTTCACCTTCACCCGCTTGATGGTCATCCAGCCCCCGTCCCCTATGGATCGGCCCATCTGGCCCCGGGGGTGAGCCTGGACCGTTCTGGTCCGGCAAAACCCGCCCTCCATCCCGCCTGGATCGAGATGTAGTATGGAGGTTCGGATCGCGCCCAGCGGCGCTCTCAGGGAGGTTGACCGTGCTTCAATCCTATCGCCAACAAGTCGCTGAACGTGCCGCTCTGGGCATTCCCCCCCTCCCGCTCACTGAGGCCCAGACCACGGATCTGACTCTCCTGCTGGCCAACCCACCTGCGGGCGAAGAGGCTTTCCTCCTGGACCTGCTCACGCACCGTGTCCCTGCAGGCGTGGATGACGCCGCCCGGGTAAAGGCGGCCTTCCTGGCCGCCGTCGCCAAGGGCGCCGAGAAGGTGCCCCTCGTCTCCCGCGAGATGGCCACGGAGCTGCTCGGGACCATGCTGGGCGGCTTCAACGTCAAGCCCATGGTGGACCTGCTGGAGGATGCCCAGGTGGGAGCCCTGGCCGCCGAAGGCCTGAAGCGGACCCTCCTCGTCTTCGACGCCTTCGCGGAAGTGAAGGCCAAGGCCGACGCGGGCAACGCCTACGCCAAGGCCGTGCTGCTGTCCTGGGCCGAGGCCGAGTGGTTCACCAGCCGCCCCGAGGTGCCCCAGAGCCTCACCCTCACGGTGTTCAAGGTCACGGGCGAAACCAACACCGATGACCTCTCCCCTGCCCCGGACGCCTGGAGCCGCCCCGACATCCCGCTCCACGCCCTGGCCATGCTGAAGAATGCCCGGCCCGGCATTGAACCCGACGAGCCCGGCAAGATCGGGCCCCTGAAGCAGCTGGCGGCCCTCCAGGCCAAGGGCCACCTCATCGCCTATGTGGGCGACGTGGTCGGCACGGGCTCCAGCCGCAAATCCGCCACCAACTCGGTGCTCTGGTTCACGGGCGAGGACATCCCCTGTGTCCCCAACAAGCGCTTTGGCGGCGTCTGCCTGGGCGCCAAGATCGCCCCCATCTTCTACAACACCATGGAAGATGCTGGCGCCCTGCCCATCGAGCTGGACGTGAACGGCATGGACATGGGCGACGTCATCGAGCTGCGCCCCTACGAAGGCAAGGCCCTGAAGAACGGCCAGGTCATCGCCCAGTTCAAGGTGAAGTCCGACGTGATCTTCGACGAGGTCCGGGCCGGCGGCCGCATCCCCCTCATCGTGGGCCGGGGCCTCACCTCCAAGGCCCGGGCGGCGCTGGGCCTGCCCCCGTCCACCATCTTCCGTTTCCCCGCCATCCCCGCCGATACAGGCAAGGGCTACTCCCTGGCCCAGAAGATGGTCGGTCGCGCCTGCGGCGTGACGGGCATCCGCCCCGGCACCTACTGCGAGCCCCACATGACCACCGTGGGCTCCCAGGACACCACGGGCCCCATGACGCGCGATGAGCTGAAGGATCTGGCCTGTCTGCAGTTCTCGGCCGACATGGTGATGCAGTCCTTCTGCCACACCGCCCCCTATCCCAAGCCCGTGGACGTCATCACCCACCGGGAGCTGCCGCCCTTCATCACCAACCGCGGCGGTGTGTCCCTGAAACCCGGCGACGGGGTCATCCACAGCTGGCTGAACCGCCTGCTCATGCCGGACACCGTCGGCACCGGCGGCGACTCCCACACCCGCTTCCCCATTGGCATCTCCTTCCCGGCCGGCTCGGGTCTGGTGGCCTTCGCCGCCGCCACGGGCGTCATGCCCCTGGACATGCCGGAGTCCGTGCTGGTGCGCTTCAAGGGCGAGATGCAGCCCGGCATCACCCTGCGCGACCTGGTGAATGCCATCCCCTACTACGCCATCCAGCAGGGCCTGCTCACGGTCGAGAAGAAGGGGAAGAAGAACCTCTTCAGTGGCCGGATCCTGGAGATTGAAGGCCTGCCGAATCTCAAGGTGGAACAGGCCTTCGAGCTTTCCGACGCCTCTGCCGAGCGCTCCGCTGCCGGCTGCACCGTGCACCTGGACAAGGCACCGATCATCGAATACATGACGTCCAACATCACCCTCATGAAGTGGATGATCGCCAACGGCTACGAGCACCGGGAGACCCTGGAGAACCGGATCCGCGCCATGCAGGCCTGGATCGCCAAGCCCGAGCTGCTGGCCCCGGACGCGGATGCGGACTACGCCGCCGTCATCGAGATCAACCTGGCCGACATCAAGGAGCCCATCCTGGCCTGCCCCAATGATCCCGACGATGTGAAGCTGCTGTCGGCGGTAGCCGGCGACACGATCGACGAGGTCTTCATCGGCTCCTGCATGACCAACATCGGCCACTTCCGGGCGGCCGGGAAGCTGCTCGACGGCAAGACCGATCTCGCCACGCGCCTCTGGATCGCTCCGCCCACCAAGATGGACGCCTACGTGTTGACCCAGGAGGGCTACTACGGCATCCTCGGCCGCACCGGCGCCCGCATGGAGATGCCCGGCTGCTCGCTCTGCATGGGCAACCAGGCCTCCATCCGCAAGGGCAGCACGGCCATGTCGACCTCCACCCGGAACTTCCCCAACCGCCTGGGCCTCGACACCCGCGTCTACCTGGGCTCCGCCGAGCTGGCCGCGGTCTGCGCCCTCATCGGCAAGATCCCCACCATGGACGAATACATGGCCCAGGTGGGCATCGTGGCCAAGAAGTCCGCGGACATCTACCGCTACATGAACTTCGACCAGATCCCGGACTTCCGCGAGCTGGCCGATACGGTCACCGTTTAGCGCTTTTTCCACTCGGAAATGGGCCAGGGGGCTTGCCTCCTGGCCCATTTCCGAGTGACCACCCTGGTGGGGTGTGGTAGCCTCATCAGTTCTTGACCACCTTTCGGGGGGTTCCCATGGGGATCTTTGAGGGCCACATTCGCGTGCACGCGGGCGATCGCTTCGCCCTGGTGGCATCGCGCTGGAACGACTTCATCGTCGAGCGTCTCATCGAGGGCGCTAAAGACTGCATTCTCCGCCACGGTGGCAGCGAGGAGCAGATGGACCTCATTCGCGTCCCGGGCTGCTTTGAGCTGCCCCAGGCGGCCAAGCTGGCCGCCACCAGCGGCCGCTATTCGGGCGTCATCGTGCTGGGCACCGTGATCCGCGGGGGCACACCCCACTTCGACCTGATTGCCGGGGAAGTCACCAAGGGCGCCGCCCAGGTGGCCCTGGACACGGGCCTTCCCCTGGCCTTCGGCGTGCTCACCACGGACAGCGTGGAGCAGGCCATCGACCGGGCCGGTGCCAAGATGGGCAACAAGGGCTGGGAAGCCGCCCAGAGCGTCATCGAGATGATCGATCTGGCGCACCTTTTGAGTGGCAAGAAGGGACGTAAATAGATGGGTGTTCGTCGCAGGGGGCGCGAGTACGCCCTCCAAATGCTGTACGCCATGGATCTGACCGGCTATGCGCCGGACCAGGTCTTTGCTGGTTTCTACGCCATCCAGGATCTGAACCGCGACGCCTTCTACTACGCCCGCCGCCTGGTGGACGGGGTGCACGGCCAGCTGGATGAGATCGACAGCGTGCTGACCAAGTACGCCGAGCACTGGAAGATCCATCGCATGGCCGCCGTGGACCGGAACCTCCTGCGACTGGGACTCTATGAGCTGATGTACGTGAAGGAAGTGCCCTTCCCCATCGTCATCAACGAGGCCTTGGAGATCGTCAAGGAATTCAGCGACCAGGAAGGCACACAATTCCTCAATGGCATCCTGGATGCCGCACGGAAAGAATTTCGCCCAGAAGAAACCGGCCCACGCAGCAAGAAGAAGGCTGTCCTGGCAGAGCCTGGCGAGGAAACCTGACCTGACGGGTTGCCCCCGCTTTGCTATGCTCGATCCCTTCCCCAGACTGAACCGATCGTTGGAGTCTTGATGAGCACCTCCCGCAAGAAGTCCGTGGCCGTGAAGAAGACCCCCGCAGCCGCCAAGCCCGCCCCCAAGACCAGCCCCAAGGCACCGACCCCCAAGCCTGTGGCAAAGGCGGCCGCGAAGGTTCCGGCCAAGGTGGCAGTCAAAGCTGTCGGCCAGCCCCTGGGTCTCGAGGAGATCAAGGCCCTCATCGCCCTGGTGGGCCGCGAGCCCTTCCAGGAATTCGAGTTCGAAGCCGGTGATATGCGCTTCCGCATCCGCAAGGACGGCCCCGCTCAGCCCCCCGCCCCGGCTCCCGCGCCCATGATGATGGCCGCGCCCATGATGCAGGCCCCCCAGCAGGTCTACCAGGCAGCGCCTCTCGCACCTGCACCCGCCGCCGCGCCCGTGCCGGTGGAGGACCCCAACATCCACTACGTCACCAGCCCCATCGTTGGAACCTTCTATCGGTCCTCCAACCCCGCCGCCACGCCCTACGCCTCCCCCGGCGACTTCGTGAAGCCCGGCCAGACCCTCTGCATCATCGAAGCCATGAAGCTCATGAACGAGATCGAGTGTGACGTGGCCGGCGAGGTCGTGAAAGTGCTGGTGGAGAACGGCACCCCGGTCGAGTACGGCGAGCGCCTCTTCGCGGTCCGGGTCGGCTAGCCATGGGAGCCGCCATCAAGCGCAAGGCCCGCCCTGCCGCGCCCACGGCCATCACGGACGCCCCGCCCTTCAAGAAGATCCTCATCGCCAACCGCGGCGAGATCGCCCTGCGGGTGATCCTGGCCTGCAAGGAGATGGGCATCCAGACTGTGGCCGTCTATTCCGAGGCCGACCGCAACGCCCTCCATGTGCGCTTCGCCGATGAGGAAGTCTGTATCGGCCCCGCCGCCTCGTCCAAGTCATACCTGAACATCCCCCAGGTCATCGCCGCCGCAGAAGTCACGGGCGCCGAAGCCATCCACCCGGGCTACGGCTTCCTCAGCGAGAACGCCCACTTCGTGGAAGTCTGCCTGGCCTGCGGGATCACTTTCATCGGCCCCAGCGCTGAGATCATCCGCAAGATGGGCAACAAGGCCCAGGCCAAGGCCACCATGCTGGAGGCGGGGGTTCCCCTCATGCCCGGCAGCGACGGCCTCGTGGAGACCGTGGAAGAGGCCCTGGTGGTGGCTGAGCAGATCGGATACCCCGTCATCGTGAAGGCCAGTGCCGGCGGCGGCGGACGTGGCATGCGCATCGTCAACAACCCTGAAGAGCTGCCCGACCTCTACAACAACGCCCGCAGCGAGGCCAAGGGCGCCTTCGGCGATGACAGCGTCTACATGGAGAAATACCTCCTGGAGCCCCGCCACATCGAAGTCCAGATCATGGGTGATATGTTCGGCAATGTGGTGCACCTGGGCGAGCGCGAGTGCTCCATCCAGCGCCGCCACCAGAAGCTCATAGAGGAGAGCCCCAGTGCGGTGCTCGCCCCCGAGCTCCGCCAGCGCATCTGCGACACCGCCGTCCGCGCCGCGAAGGCCGTGGGCTACTACAACGCGGGCACCATCGAGTTCCTGCTCGACAAGCGCGGCGACTTCTTCTTCATGGAGATGAATACCCGTGTCCAGGTGGAGCACCCGGTCACGGAGCTCGTCACCGGCATCGACATCGTCAAGGAGCAGATCCGCATCGCTGCCGGCCAGAAGCTCAGCTTCACCCAGGCCGACGTGGTCCAGAAGGGCCACGCCATCGAGTGCCGCATCAACGCCGAGGATCCCTTCAAGTTCACCCCCAGCCCCGGCCGCATCACCGCCCTGCACTTCCCCGGCGGCCCTGGCATCCGCGTGGACACGGCCATGCACCAGGACGCGGTGATCCCGCCCCACTACGACTCCATGGTAGCCAAGCTCATCGCCTACGGCGCCAACCGCACCGAAGCCATCGCCCGCATGCGCCGTGCCCTGGACACCCTGGTCATCGAGGGCATCAAGACCACGGCCCCCCTGCACCGCCGCATCATGGACGACCCCGATTTCGTGGCCGGCACCTTCTCCACCAAGTGGATGGATACTTTCCTTGAAGGGCTGAAGCGGAACCCATTGGGCGATCCGCGCTGATTCGAGTGCCCGTTCTGCTCAGGACACGCCCTGCGGGCCTGTCCTGAGTTAGGGTTTGCTGCGCGAATCGAAGTGCTGGTGAGTACGGGCATTTTTGGAATGCCGGGGATTCAGTTAGACTGGAAGCGTGCCGCTATAGCTCAGTTGGTAGAGCGCCCGCCTTGTAAGCGGATGGTCGCTGGTTCAATTCCGGCTAGCGGCTCCAACCTTTTCAGGTCCTGTGACGCCTCGGCCTCGCCTCAGTCCCAGTGCCCCTCGACCCAGTACCAGCCCCGCTCGTGCCGGGCCCAGTGGCCATCCACCCAGCCATGGCCGGGCCGGCTTCGGACTTGATAGTAGCCCGGCACCCAGGCGTAGGCGTTGCCAGTCCACTGCCAGTGCCCTGCCACCCAGATGTGCTCCCGGGACGGGGGTTCTGGCAAGCGTTCGTAGCGCACCGGGGGCGGCTCGCGCTCTACGTAGGCCGCGTGAATCACTGGAACTGGGGCGATGATGCCGACCCGGCCCCGGGGCCCCACCACGCAGGCGGTGCTGGCCAGGGCCAGGACAGACAGGAACAGGACTGAGGGTCGAACGTTCATGGGAGCCTCCGGGGGCCCAGGGGCCCTACCGCCTTAGAGGCCTGGAGCGGCGAAGGGTTGAACCGGCTAGAGGAATTTACTCAGGCCCTCGCCCCGACCCCAACGCCCTCTTCAGGGGACAGGATCAGCAGATTGCTCTCGATGACGGCCAGCGACGAGGCTGTTCGCAGCTTCTCGATGAGGATGCCCGAGAGCCTGGTTCCCGCCGAAAGCAGGACCAGACCTTCTGCTGTGTTGACATCCACCGCCAGCAACATGCCGATGTGGAGCTTGTCCACGGCCACCAGGCTCCGGTGCTGGTCCGTGCCCAGATCGGAGGCCTCGCCGACCACCCGCTCCAGAGCCTCCAGCACCTTGGGATCGTACTTGCCCGTGTCCAGCATCAACTGGGCCACCACCACCGCCGGAGCCTTGCGGATGCTGAGCATGGCCACGAAGTCATCCACCACCCTCAGGATCCTCGATTCGAGCGGCAGATCCTCCCCGGCGACGCCGTCATAGGGATACCCACTGCCGTTGTAGTCCTTGGCCGAGTAGTAGATGAACTTGGCCACAGACTGCAGGCGCGGGATGTTGGCAATCATGCGGCTGCCGATCTCCGGCACCTTCCGGAAGAGATCCTGCTGCTGCACGGTGAGCCGCTCTTTGTGGGCTGCCTTCAGCTGCACTTCCATGGGGATGGCCAGGCGGCCCATCTTGGACAGCAGGGCCGCCACGCCCAGGTCCCAGGGGGCCTGCAGGCCCAGCTTCGACGCCACCTGCAGGGCGTATTCCCGCACCCGCCGGGTCTCGCCGAAGGACCTGGGGTCGAATTCCGTCAGCAGCTCCACCATCGTCTGAATGCTGCCCGCCAACGTGTCCTCCAGCAGCATGCGCTCCGCCGTCACCAGCTGGTACTGGGTGATGCCCGCCTCGATCACCACACCCAGGGACTCCTCGGTGCAGGGCTTGTTCAGGAACCGGAAGACCGAACCGCGGTTCACCGCCTCCACGGCCGTGTCCTGGTCCACCTGGCCCGTCAGCATGATGCGGCTGGATTCCCGCTGGATCTTGGCGAATTCCTGAAGGAACTCCACACCGTTCATCCCCGGCATCTGCATGTCCGCCACCACGGTCGCGAAGGGCGCAGAGTTGCGGGCCAGATCGAGAGCCTCCCGCCCGGACTGGCAGGTGGTCAGGTCGAAGCGCCCACGGAAGGCGCGTTTGAAGGAAGCGAGGATGAGGGGATCGTCATCGACAAACAGGACGCGAGACAGCATGGCGGCTCCTTACAAGTGGGAAGGCAGGGGGTTCAGATGGGCGCCATCCAGGATGGCGGCCCAGCGCTGGAAGGAGTTGCTGGGGTTCGGTAGATCCACCCCGAGACCATCCGAGAAGGGATTGCCCTGGAGACTCTGGGAGCACCAGGCGTCCCCCATCTGCACAGCCTGGGAGAGGAAGTCTCCGGTGGTAGCGGACCGGGGGCCGTGGTGGGAGGCCACAGCCCGGCAGAGGGCGGGGTCCAGCCCCCAGAGGTGCAGAAGCTCCGCGCCCACGGCCGCGTGATCCGTACCATAGGCCTCCAGCTCCACCAGGGGGAGGGGCCGATGCTCAGCTTGCACCAGGTCCAGGCAGCCCTGGTAGGCCAGCTCAGATTCCCCGGCCAGCACGGCCCGGCCGAGGTCGTGCAGCAGGCCTGCCGAGTAGCAAGCCGATGCGACCCCCAGGCCCTGCCCTTCGGCCTCCGCCAGGGTGGCCGCAGCCCGCCCCACAGCCGCAGAGTGCTCCCACAGCCCCGCCAGGTCCAGGCCCGAGGGGTGGAGGTCCTGAGCCACTTCCAGCGTTCCGTGGACCTGAATCGCCTGCTTCAGGACATCCAGGCTGAGCAGATCCAGGGCCTGGCGAAGGTCATTCACCTTCCGCTCCGAGCTGATGTAGCAGGAGTTCGCCAGCTTCAGCACCTTCGAGGCCATGCCCAGATCCCGCTGGACGATCCGGCATACGACCTCCAGGGACGGGTCAGGCTCCGTCAGCAGGTGGGCCAGCTCCGCATAAAGGCTGGGCAGGCTGGGCACCTGCTCCAGGCCGGCCACCAGGCGCCGGGCATTGACGGTCTTCAGATCCTCCGGGGCGACCTCGAAGGTTCCGAGGAGCTGGATGAAGGCGTCCGGATCCACGGGCTTGCCCAGGAACTGGTGGAAGGAGGCCTCGCAGGACTGGATGAGGTCTCGGCCCGCGTGCCCCGAAAGAATGAGCCGCACGGTGCCGGGACTGAGCTGGCGGACCCGTCGGAGCAGGGCGGCCCCGTCCATGCCCGGCATGAGCATGTCGGTCACCAATACGTCGATCTCACGGTCCTGGATCACCTGGAGGGCCTCCTCGCCGCTGCAGGCCGTGAAGACCGCCCACCCGGGACGTTCGACCCGGATGGCCCGGCGGGTGCTGTCCAACAGGCGTGATTCATCGTCCACCAGGAGGATTCTCATGCGGCACCATCCTTCCGGCCCCAGCCCTTGGCCGGGGTTGCCCGCATGGGGAGTTGGACCAGGAAGGTCGTCCCCTCACCGGGTGTGGACTCGAAGGAGATCTGGCCACCGTGCAGGTGGACCACGGTCTGGTAGCAGACCGTGAGGCCCTGCCCCGTGCCGATCCCCACGTCCTTGGTGGTGAAGAAGGGATCAAACACTTTGGCCTGATGCTCGGGCGCGATGCCCGTGCCTGTGTCCTGGACACGGATCTCCACGCCTGTGGGGATCGGGATCGTGCTGATGCGGATGGTGCCAAGGCTGCCGGGCTCCCGCTCCTTGGCGGCAATGGCGTGGCCCGCATTGACCACGAGGTTCAGGAAAACCTGGTTCAACTCCGCAGGGAACCCCTGGATCAAGGGCAGCTCGGCGGCCAGATCCAGCACCAGCTCCGCTGAATACTTCCACTCGTTCCGGGATACCGTGGCCGCGGACTCCAGGCAACGGTTCAGGTCCACGGCCACAGGCTCGGGACTCCCCGGATGGCTGAACTCTTTCATGGCCCGTACGATCTTGGCCACCCGGTCGATGCCCTCCATGGAATCCAGCAGTACCTTGGGCGTCTCCTCCTCGATCCACTCCAGATCAATGGAGCCATCAGAGGGCAGGCTCTCCCGGGGCACCTTGGCCAGGACCAGCTGGATCTGGGCGTAGGTCCGCTGCAGGAAGCGCAGGTTCATGCTGAGAAACTGGATGGGTGTGTTGATCTCGTGGGCGATGCCGGCCGCCAGGCGCCCCACCGACTCCAGCTTCTGGGCTTGGTGCAGCTGCATCTGGGCCAGCTGGTTCCGCTCTTCCGCCCGACGCCGGGTGCTCATCTCTTCCTTGAGGTCGAGGTTGGCCTGGAGCAACTCCCGGGTGCGGTGGTCCACACGCTCCTCCAGTTCCACCCGGGCCAACTCCAGCTTGTTGTGGGAGTTCTGGCGCTCGATGACGATGCCCAGGGCTCGCGCGGCGAGGCGCAGGATATCCTCTTCCGCCCGGGACCAGATGCGGCCGCTGAGGTACTCGTCGAAGCCGACCAGGCCCCAGAGCTGCCCGTCCACGAAGATGGGCATCACCAGCAGGGCCTGGACGCTCATGCTGCCCAGGTAGCGCTGCTCCGCCTCGGGGAAGCTGCTGATGTCCCCGGCAATCATCTGCCCGTTCACCAGCTCCTCCACCCAGCGGCCGAAGCCGACCTGGAGCATGGGGATGCGCTGCCGGTCCGCATTGCCCCGCTGGGGCCCCACCCCATCCATGCACCATTCGTGGGTGAGGCTGAGGTAGACATCCTCGTCTGCGGGATCCGTGGGCAGGAACTGGTAGACGTAGGTACGGCTGGCCTTGGCCCCCGAGCCCAATAGGGCCAGGAAATCCTCCAAAGCCGCCTCCCAATCCACGGCATCCAGGAGGCCCACCAGAGCCCAGTTCAGGGCGTCCAGCAGCTGGTCCTTCTCCAGCAGCCCCTGCTCCGCCAGCTTGCGGGAGGTGATGTCGCGACTGATGCCCAGCAAGCCCACGAGGTCGCCCGCGGGGCCACGCAGCGGGGTCTTGAGGGTGTCGAGCAGGGCTCGGCTGCCATCGGGGTAGCGCACCCACTCGTCGTTGTGGCGCGGGGAGCCCTCCGCCAGCATGAGCCGGTCCTGCTCCTGGAAGAAGGTCGCCGCCGTAGGGCCGAAGAGGTCGAAGTCGGTGGCGCCGATGATGGCCTCGCGGGGCTTGCCCACAAAGGTGGCAAAGGGCGGATTGCAGCCGTGGTACACCCCCTCCAGATCCTTGAAGAAGATCAGGTCGGGGATGGAGTCCAGCAGGTTCTGGACCATGGTCTGCTGGCGGCGCACTTCGCCCTCGGCCCGCAGCCGCTGCGTGATCTCGATGAAGGTGACGACGGCCCCGATGACCTGGCCATCCTTGCGCTGGGGGAAGGACCAGTACTCCACGGGCAGGGAGGTGCCATCAGCCCGCCACACCACCTCGTCATCGGCATGGGTCTCCACCCCCTCCCAGAAGGCCTGGAAGAGGCGGCAGTCGACCACAGGGAAGGCGCTGCCATCGGCCTTGGTGTGGTGGATGAGCTCGTGCATGTTCCGGCCAATGAGTTCCTCGGGGCTGTCATAGCCCAGCATCCGCAGCAGGGCCTGGTTGCAGAAGGTGCAGCAGCCCTGGAGGTCCAGCCCATAGATGGCCTCCGCCGTGGAATCCAGCAGGAGCCGCAGGTCGTACTCGCGGGAGCCCAGACGTGCCAGGCTCTCCTTCAGGGCCTGGGTGCGGGCCTCCACCAGCCGGTCGGCCCGCTGCTTCTGCAGATACACCAGCTTGAAGAGAAAGGTCAGTAGCCCCGTGAGCAGGAATCCCACAGGAAGTAGGAACCATTGGGACTTCTGGAGGTGGGTCTCAATGAACGCAGGGCCGGGCTCCAGGGAGATCTCCCAGGTGCGGCCGGCAACCTGCATGTGAGTCCGCGTCAGGGGCAGCTTCGAGAGCAGGAGGCGGCTCAGCAGCGGGATGCGCTGGGACTCACCGAGGTTGCCTGGCCCCCAGATATGGAATGGCTTGGGATCGTCCAGGAGGCCCAGGTCCCGGAAGGAGCCGCGCAGGCCCTGGCGCTGGGGCTCAGCCAGGGCCGCCGCCAGCAGGTCGCCCGTGCGGAATACGCCCAGCACCACGCCCTTGAAAGCCTGGCGGCGATGTTCCACATCCCCCTTATAGGCGGTTCCCCGATAGACGGGCACGAAGATCAGGAAGCCTGCCTGGGAGCGTGTCTCTTGCACGAGGGTCAGGGGTCCTGTGGCGGAAGGCAGGCCCAAATCCCGGGCATTTTCGATGGCCTTCAGGCGCAGCGGGTTGGAGCCCAGATCGAAGCCCAGTGCGGATTCATTGCCCTTCAGTGGCTCGATCAGGGTGACGGGGAAATAGGTGGGCCGAGAACCCGCCGGCCGTAGCCGCCCGTCCGGGCCCTTTTCCCTCAGGCCCCCGGATTCGGGAAACCACTGGCGCAGCTGGGCCTCGTCCTGGCGGCGTCGGCCATGGGTCACCAGGGGCGCCCACTCCAGGGCCTGGATGCCATCCACCCGGGCCCGCTCCGTGGCCACAAAGGCCCGGAAGGCCTCGGGGCGGGGCTCAGCGCCCAGTTCCAGATGCCGGGCCAGATCATCCAGGAAGAGGAGCCGAGCCTCCAGGTAAGAGCTGATGTGGGCCGTCTGGTTGGCGCTTTCCAACGCGAAGCTGCGGGCGAAGTCCCGGTCCCCTTCTCGACGGGCGACGAGGAAGACCAGCACCGTAAGGACCACGCCGACCCAGGCCAGGGCACTGACCACGACCTTGGCTCGCATTGCTTTCCCGCCTGGACTCCGCATGACCGACCTTCAACGGGGCGCTTGGGCCCCTTCCCATCTCAACGGTTTTCACCGCTGGAGGAACATATGCTTGATTACCTATGGCCATGCATTGCGAGGGCGGAGGCCCCTCAGGTGATGCTTGCCCGGATAGCCAGGGCCGCCAGGGCTGCAGCATTGTGCAGATCCAGCTTGCCCATGATGTTTTGGCGGTGGACGCTGACGGTCTTGGGGCTCAGCTTCAGGGTGGCGGCGATGTCCTTGGTCACCAGCCCCAGCCCGATCTGGGCCAGCACCTCCCACTCGCGCTCCGTGAGCACTTCCTTCAGCTCGGCCCGCAGGGCCACGGCCTGGGCGGAGTTGTCCACGCCGGGCTCCAGGCGCCGGAGGCGGCTCTCCACCGCGAGGATCAGCTCCTCCGTGGAGAATGGCTTGGTGAGGTAGTCGTCGGCCCCGGAAGCCATGCCTGTGCGGATGGCCGAGCGGTCGTCCCGCGCGCTGATGAGAATCAGGGGCAGCTTGGCCAGCTCGGGATCCAGGCGCACCGCCCGCAGCAGGGCCATGCCGTCCATAGCGGGCATCTGGACATCGGAGATAAGCAGATCCACCTGCGTCGAGCGAAGGAGCCGCAGGGCCTCGATGCCATCCGGGGCCGTGGCCACAATCCAGTCCGGTCGCTCCAGACGGAGCGCGCGAGTCACTGAAGCCAGGAGCAGCCGCTCGTCATCCACCAGAAGCAGTCGCATGGGTGCCGGGTTCCTCCTACGTCATCATAGCTACGCCAGTGGGCCAATTCTGGGAACCGGTGACCACTGACACTCTCGCGGGCTCCTCGGCTATCCTCAGCGGATGCGCCTATCCACCCAAATGGCCCCCCGCCTGGACCTGCCGTCCACCCCAGGGCCCTTGGACCCCTCCCAGGCCCGAGCATGAGCCAGCCGCGCCCTCCCAGCCTGCTGCGCTCCGCCGCCGTGGTGTCCTTTATGACCCTGCTGAGCCGGCTGACGGGCTTCGCCCAGACCTTCTTCCTCAGCCACATCCTGGGCGCCGGGCCTGCCGCCGACGCCTACTACGTGGCGGTTCGCCTGCCCAACCTCCTGCGCCGCTTCACGGCCGAGGGCACCATGACTGCCGCCTTCCTGCCCACCTTGGCCGAGGTGGAGGCTGCCGAAGGCGAGGCCGCCATGAGGGTATCAGCGGCCCGCTTCCTGGGCACCCTGCTCACGATCCTGCTGGCGGGCGTGGCCCTGGTACTGCTGCTCATGGGCCCCCTGGCCTCCCTGCTCATGGGCGGGCGCCCCGAGGCCCAGATCCGCCTCACGGCCCTCCTGGGCCGCATCATGTTCCCCTATCTGGCCCTGGTGAGTCTCACGGCAGGCTTCACGGCCCTCCTGAACCTGCGTCACCGCTTCGCCCTGGCGGCCGCCGTCTCGATCTTCTGGAACCTGGGCTTCATCGGCTTCGGCTGGGCTGCTCTGCGCGTCATAGAACGCCAGGGCCCCGCCCCCTATGAGACCGTGGCCGTCGTCTGCGCCGGGGCCGTGCTGGCCGGGGGCGTAATCCAGCTCCTGGTGCTCCTGCCCACCGTGCGGAAAGAGGGCTTCAGTCTCTCTCCAGGTCTCCACCTGGGGGATCCCTACGTGCGCAGCGCCCTGCGGCGCATGGGGCCCGGCATGCTGGCGGCGGGCATCTATCCCATCAACGTCGTGATCAGCGCTGCCCTTGCCTCCCATCTGGCCGTGGGGGCCCAGACCGTGCTCTTCAACAGCGGCATGATGACCGAGATGGTCATGGGGCTCTTTGCCATGGGCCTCGCCACCGCTGGCCTGCCCCTGCTGGCCCGGCAGGCCGAGGCCCAGGACTGGCCTGGCATGAACCAGACCCTCAACCAGACCCTCTCGGCCTCGGCCCTGCTGGTGCTGCCCGCCTCCCTGGGCCTGATGGTGCTGGCTCGCCCAGTCTGCGCCCTGCTCTTCCGCACCGGGGCCTACACCGTGGCCGCTTCGGACTGGACGGCGCTCACCATGGTCTATGGCTGCGTGGGTCTCGTCTTCGTGGCGGGACAGCGCCTGGGCAACCAGGCCCTTTACGCCCTCAAGGACTACCGCGGCCCCGCGGCCCTGGCTGCGGGCACCCTGGTGCTGAACGTGGCCCTGAGTCTGGCCCTGCTGAGGCCCCTGGGCACCAGCGGCCTGGCACTGGCCAATGGCCTCGCCAGCCTGGCGGGGCTGGCAGGCGTGCTGCTGCGTCTGCGCCCGCGCCTGCCGGGCCTCAACCTGCGGCCCCTGCTGAAAGACATCGCCAAGGCTCTGGCCGCCACCCTGTGCATCGGCCTCCTGGCCTGGGCCGGCTCGCGCCTCATTGGCCTGGACTCCCCCCACGCCTTCCGCCGCTGGGCCCTGGGCCTGCGCCTCTTCCCTCTCATCGCCCTCTGCGCCTTGGCCTACGCCGCCCTCGCCACCGCCTTCGGCCATCCCCAGGGGCGGGAACTGGTCAGCAAGGTCAGGCGGAAACTCAGGAAGAACTGAAAAGACGAACCACGAAGTTGTGCCCTTTATTCTTCGTGGTTTCTGTTCTTGGTGTCTTGGTGGTGATCTTTAATCACTCGGCGTAAACCCGCCTCACTCCTCGGCGGCCTGGGCGCGGAGCTCGCGGCGCAGGGCTTTGCCCACGGCGTTCTTGGGGATCTCGGCCAGGAAGCTGAAGCGGGTGGGCACCTTGTAGTTCACCAGGATCTCCCGGCAGTGCCTGCGCAGCTCTTCGACGCTGAGCTCCCGGGTGGACACCACGAAGGCGCGGACGGCCTCGCCGGTGTTGTCATCGGGCACGCCCACCACGGCAACATCCGCCACATCGGGATGGAGGGCGATGCAGGCCTCCACCTCGTTGGGAAACACGTTGAAGCCGCTGACGATGATCATGTCCTTCTTGCGGTCCGTGATGGTCAGGTAGCCCATGGCGTCGAAGCAGCCGATGTCGCCCGTGTGGAGCCAGCCATCGCGAAGGGTCCGCGCCGATTCCTCGGTCTGATTCCAGTAGCCCAGCATCACCTGGGGCCCGCGGATCACGATCTCGCCGTGACCTCCGGGTGCCACGGCCTGGCCCTCATCATCGACTAGGCGGACGTCGGTGCCGGGCAGCGGGAGCCCCACGCCCCCTACCTGGGCCATGGTGCGCCGCAACCGCTGACCATGGCGTTCCGCCACGTTGTAGGTGACCAGGGGACTAGCCTCGCTGAGCCCGAAGCCCTCGATGACCAGACAGCCTGTGGTGGCCTCCCAGCGCTGCAGGACCGAGGGATGGGTCGCCATGCCGCCAGCGAAGGCGCCGAGCATTTTCTGGGTGAGCTCGGGCTTGAACCAGGGCTCGTCGGGCAGGGCCTTCAGCAAGGTATTCACGGCCGTCATCCAGGTGATCACATGGTTCTGGAAGGCGGGCTGGAGGTTCTTGAGGGGACGCGGATTGGGCACCAGGATGCTCTGGCTGCCCGTGTGGAAGCCGAAGAGCAGGTTAATGGTGAAGGCGATGACGTGGTACATGGGCAGCACCGTGAGCACCGTTTCCTCACCGGGCACCAGGTAGGCCCGGGTGATCTCCGCGATCTGCTCCAGGTTGGCCAGCAGGTTGCCGTGGCTCAGCATGGCGCCCTTGCTGGTGCCCGTGGTGCCCCCGGTGTACTGGAGCAGAGCCAGGCTGTCGCGGGTGGGCGCCGCCTCAGGTAGCAGGTGCGCCTTGGCTCGGTGCGAGGCTCCCTGGCGCAGGGCCTGGGTGTAAGAGGTGGTGGGATGATGCAGCCGGGGGATGATGCCGGACAGCTTCAGCTTGGCCTGGATGAGCCACCGAGTCGGCAGGGAGAAGCCGTCGGCAATGCTGGTGACAACCACGGTCTTCACCTGGGTCCGGGGCACCACCTCGGTGACCTTGTCTCCGAAGTGGTCCAGCACCACCAGCACTTCGGCGCCGCTGTCCTTCAGCTGCTCCTCCAGCTCCCGGGCCGTATAGAGGGGGTTGGTGTTCACCACCACGCAGCCGGCCTTGAGGGCGCCGAAGGCGCAGACGGGATAGGCCAGGCAGTTGGGCAGGAGGATGGCCACCCGGGCCCCCGCCGCGAGCCCCAGCCCCAGCCCCTGAAGCAGATAGGCCGCGAAGTCATCGGAGAGGCGGTCGACCTCGCGGAACGTGAGGGAGGCCTCCATGCCATTGGGCAGCACCAGAGTCTCGGCCTTGCGGTCGCCGTAGCGCTCCGCCGCGTGATGGATCAGCTGCCCCAGGTTCTCGAAGGGAAAGGGCTGGGCCTTCCGCCCCACCCAGCCGGGGTAACTCGCCCACCACACCTGTTCTGTATCCACGAAACCATCCTTGTTCCACCAGTCTAACGTCCCACACAGAAAAGCCGGGCTAAGCCCGGCTTTTCTGTGGAGAAGAAAAACTTACTTCTGCAACTCAACCGTGAGCGAACCCCCACCCAGCTGGGGTCCGCTCACGGTGGTCTTCAACACTTTGCGGCTGGCCTGATCTACCCACAGAGTGAGCAGCCCGGGGTCACCGGCAGCCGAAGAGATCTCCACCTTCCAGGCCTTGAAGTTACCTGCAGGTACCTTCACCTCTTCCACAGCCACCACCTTGGCCTGCTTCAACTCGGCCTTCTGACGCATGAGATCCAGGTTGCGGAAGGTGGTCGTGAAGCCCTCCGCGAGGGGCAGGCAGGCGATGGAGTCCTGGGAGGCGGCACCATCGGCGAAGGCCTGACCGCCGAGGTCAACGTTCAGGGGCTTGGGCTCGCCCCCCATGGCCATGGTGCCGTTGACCTTGGTGCCCTCATAGGCCAGGACAATGGTCATGGGACCCTGCTTCACGTCCCGCTTCAGGGGCACCTGCGTGCCCTTGGCGATGGTGGTCGTATCGACCGCTTCACCCATGGGCATCTTGGTGGTGTCCGTCACCACCCAGGTCGCGCCCTCTTCCTTCACCGTGTGCGTCATGGAGATGGGGAAGCTCTGTCCGCCCGCAGCCAGATTCCCCGCGTAGACGTAGGTGCCCGCCGTGGGCTGGGCCACAGGCTTGGGCAGGCCCACGCTGGCGGCATCGGCCTTCTTGGCCAGCACGACCGTCTTGGGATCGACGGTAATCTCCGGCAGGCGGGCCATGACGTCGGCCTTGCCGCCCTCCTGGTAGCGGGCCTTCAGATACTTGGCCAGGAACTTCTCAGCGGCGGCGAACATGGCCTGGTTGTTCACGGGGCGCTGGAAGCCGTGGCCTTCGTCAGGCGCGACGAGGTATTCCACTGGATAGTTGCGATCCCGCAGCGCGATGACGATCTGGTCCGCCTCGGCCTTCTTCACGCGGGGGTCGTTGGCGCCCTGGATCACCAGGAGCGGGGTCTTGATCTTGGCGGCGCTGTTCAGGGGGGACTGGCGCTCAAGCTGCTGCTTGCCTTCGGGCGTGTTGGGGTTGCCCATGCGCTCGTGGAAGATGATGCGGCCCGCCTCCCAATAGGGGGGGATGGTCTCCAGCAGGGTGATGAGGTTGGAGGGGCCCACGATGTCCACGGCGGCGGCGTAGAGGTCCGGGGTGAAGGTCACGCCAGCCAGGGTGGCGTAGCCGCCGTAGGAGCCGCCCATGATGGCCACCCGCTTGGCATCCACGATGCCCTGGGCCACCAGGTGCTTCACGCCCCAGGTGAGGTCATCCTGCATCTTGTCGCCCCACTGCTTGTTGCCCGCATTGAGGAACGTCTTGCCATAGCCCGTGGAGCCCCGGAAGTTGGGCGCCAGCACCGCGTAGCCGCGGTTGGCCAGGAACTGGGCGGCGCTGTTGAAGCCCCAGAAATCCCGGGCCCATGGGCCGCCGTGGGGGAATAGGACCAGAGGCAGGCCCTTGGCGGGCACGCCCTTGGGCAGGCTGAGGTAGGCGGGAATCTCAAGCCCGTCGCTGGACTTGTATCGGATGGGCTGCATGGCCACCAGGTCCTGCCTGGGCAGCTCCTCCCGGGACACGTATTCCAGGCTCAGCTTCTTTGTGCGGCGGTTGAAGATGTAGCTAGTTCCTGGATCACGGTCGCTGTACGACGTGAGCATTAGGACCTGCTCATCGGCGGTGCTGGAAGTCATCGCCAGTTCCTTGCCGGGCAGTTTTGTCTGTAGCAGCTTGAAGTCCGCTGCCCAGGCCTTGTCCTTCCAGTAGCGCCGAGTCCGGTCATCCCGGTAAGTGGTGGCGATGAGGTCATCAGTGATCTCGGAGAATACGGCGCTGCCGAAGTCCACACGCTTTTCGGGATCGGATTCGACCTTCTCCTCCTTGCCCGTGGTGGGATCGAACAGCACCAGCTCCGTGAGGTCCCGGTTGCCCTTGTTGGTCTCCAGGTAGACGCGCTTGCCGTCCCTATGGAACTGCACCGGGTCTGCGGACTCGAAGACGCTGCACTCATAGATCTTGGTGAAGCCCTCGGGATCCACGCGAAGGATCTCTGTGTCGCCCTTGTCCGTGGTGCGCAGGGCCAGGCGCAGGTTGGCCTGCTTGTCGAAGATCCAGCCAGCGATGTGCTCGGTGTTCTTGCGAAGGAGCGTCCGTTCGCCCGTGGAGATCTTGACCTTGTAGACGTCGTGCCAGGCAGCGTCACGGTCGTTGAGACCCACGTAGATCGTGTCGGGGTCGGCCTTGGGCACGGACAGGATCTGGGCCCGGACGCCCTTGGCGGCCGTGAGGTTGCGGGCTTCGGGGACGTCCTTGCCTGCGGCGGCGGGGGCCGCCGGGTCCACGGCGTAGACGTTGTAGTTCTCGTCGCCGTCATGGTCCTGCACAAAGAGGATCTGCTTGCTGTCGCGGCTCCAGAAGAAGCCGGGGATAGGCCGCTTGGGATCCGCCGTGATGAGGCGGCCCTTCTCGTAGGGCTCGCCGGTCTTCTTCACCCAGACGTTCCGCGTCTCCTTGTAGGGCTTCAGGAAGGCAATCCACTTCCCGTCCGGCGACAGCTGAGCCCCGGCAATCTGGGGATTGCCAAAGAACTTGTCCCGGTCGATAAGGGGCGGCAACTGCCCCTTGGCCGTGGGTGCCTTCGGGGCTTTGGCAGCACCCAGGGGCACCGTCAGGGGCAAGGTCAAGGCCAGGACCAGGACTGGTCGCAGCAGGCCTGGCAGGATGTCATGGGGTCTCATGGGGGCTCCTCGGGCTGAACCGATGCGGGCAGTGTAGGCCCAACCCAGGTGCGGCGAACCTTACACTTTCAGTGGTCACCCCCGGGGCTCTGAGTGGGCGGTTTCCGGGATCCAACGGCAGACGGAGGCGGGCATGAAGGCGGTGATCCAGCGTGTGAAACGGGCCACGGTGCGCTGCGGGGCGCAGGAGGCCACCATCGGCCGGGGCCTCCTGGTCCTGGCGGGTCTGGAGACCGGAGATACGGAGGCGACCTGCGCCTGGGCTGCCGCCAAAATTGCGGGCTTGCGCATCTTCGAGGACCCTGCCGGCAAGCTGAACCTGGGCCTCCAGGAGGTGGGCGGGGAGATCCTGGCCGTGAGCCAGTTCACCCTGGCCGGCAGCCTCGCCAAGGGCCGCCGGCCCTCCTTCGACCTCGCCATGGCCCCGGATGCCGCACGCCTGTTGTTCCAGACCTTTCTAGAGCAGCTGCTGGCCCACCACCCCGGGGTGAAGTCCGGCTTCTTCCAGGAGCACATGGAGGTCGAGCTGGTGAATGACGGCCCGGTGACCTTCATCCTCGAACGCTAAATCCAGCCGCTGGACCTATTCGGATGACAAACTCGTATTTTGTCGAATTTTTACGTTTTGTTTCTTAGTCAGACTGACTTCAGTGTCGATAAAGCAATTCTCTACCTGGAGTCAGCATGTTCTGCCGCCTCTCTTCCCGGCCATGGGTCTGCCTGATGCTATCCGGCGTCTCCCTGACTCTGGCCGCCCAAGAAGCGCCTGCCCTGCCCCACCCTGGGCCCAAGCCCGCCGAGTCCTGGGCCGCCGAGGCCCAGATCGTGCCCCTGAGCCGCACGCCGGGCCAGGTGCTGGTCTTCTATGAGGAGGACATCCAGCGCTACGGCTCCCGCACCCTGGGCGATTTCCTCATGCGCGAGCTGCCAGGCCAAGTGCAGAGCCAGGGTGGCCCGGGGCTGCCCACCCACATCTACCTGGGGGGCACCCGCCCCCAGGACACGGTCATTCTGCTGGACGGCATGCCCCTCATGGATCCCAGCCGACTGGGCCAGGATCTCAGTGAGATCCCCCTGCTGGGCATCACCCGCATCGAAGTCATCACGGGCTCGCCCGGCTCGGGGCCCAGCGGCCGGGGCGGCACCATCGCCCTCTTCACGGGCCGCCCCAACAAGCCAGGCGCCACGGGCGAGTTGGCTGGCCTTGGCGGCAACAACGGCCAGGGCCAGAGCGTCGCGGCGCCGGGCTACGCCTGGGCGGGCGGCTACCTGAGGGGCGGCAACCTCAGCGCCGAGGAGAAGCAGACCACGCCCACGGAGCGCCCCTACCGGTTGGTGACGAACTTCCTGGGCGTGGGACAAAGCTGGGGTGCCGCCAAGTGGAGGCTGGGCTGGCGCAGCACCTTCCTGGGCGTGCCCCAGCCCTACCAGGACGTCACGGACTTCTCCCGCATCTACAACCCGGGCCGGGAGAGCCGCCAGCGGGGCGACAGCGGCCAGCTGCGTGTGGACTGGGGCCTGGGGCCCCTGGTCAGCTTGGAAACCTCTCTGGGCCTGGCCCGCTTCCGCCACGATCAGGCGGACGAGGGCCTGGCCCTGCCCAGCCACTTCGAGGGGCGCCAGACTCGGTTCCAGTCCGCTCTGCACCTGGGCTTCGGTTCCAGCGCAGGCCTGAGCCTGCGCCTGGAAGCCCAGGACAGCCGCCAGGATGGGGACGAGGATCCCGCCATCAGCGGCGCCGCCAAGGGACGAACGGTGGGCTTCGGCCTGGAGTGGCACCTGGACCCGCTGCCGGGCTTCCGCATCCTGGGCCAGGCCCGAGCCACCCAGGACCGCCAGTCCCTGTTGCTAGGCTCGACCGAGCAGGAAGTCCTCAGTGGCACCGGCCACCTGTTCCGCCTGGCCTTCAACCAGGAGCTGGGCGGCGGCTTCCGCCTCTACGCCGGGGGCGGTGGGGCCCGCATAGCCCCCACCATCATCCAGCAACTGCGGAACAGTGACGTGACCGGCGCCGCGCCCTTGCGCATGGAACAGAGCACTTTCCTGCAGCTGGGCCTGGGCTGGGGGAAGGGCAACTGGTACGGCAAGCTCCAGGGGCATCAGCAGAACGGCAAGGATCTCATCGGCTCCAACGGCCTCGCCTACCTGAACCAAGACCGGGTGCGGGTGCAGGGCACTGACTTCGCCTTCGGCTGGCGCACTGCCAAGAAGCTGGGCCTGGAGGCCTTCGCCCGGGTCCAGGAGGCCCGCGACCTGAACGCGCCCGAAGGTCAGCAGTTCAGCACCGCCGCCTCCCAGCGGCGCCCCTTCACCTCCCACGGACTGAAGGGCCTCATGGGCGGCAGCATCGTCCAGGTGGAGGTGCACTACACGCTGCAGGGCCATCAGTACGCCAGCCTGGGCGACTGCGACTGTGCGGATCCCATCCCCACCATCCGAGCCACCCAGGTGGTCTACCGGGACGTGGGCATGTCCACCACGGTGCAGGTCGGGCGCCACTGGACGCTCATCTGGCGCGGCGAGCACCTCCTTCAGCCCAAGGTCGATCCCGCCGAGTGGGTGGCCAAGCTCAAGGACGGCCAGAACGATGCCTTCGTGGTCTACGGCTACCCCGCCGCCCGGCCCTCGTACACCTTTGAAGCCCGCTTCAAGTTCTAGGTGGGATCCATGCGCAGCCGACTCTTTCCCCTCTTGATCCTGCTGGTCTCCCTGTTCGGCTGCGGCAGCAGCACGAAGCAGGAGGGCCAAGCCACGCCCCTCATCTACGACTTCCGGCCCGGCCGGGCCAACCTCAATCCGGGCACCAGCACCCTGCTGCTGGCCAACTTCGTGGGCGGCAGCGCCAGCATCGACCAGGGCGTCGGCGTCATCAGCAGCGGGGTGCCGGTGAGCATCAGCCCCACCACCAGCACCACATATACCCTGACCGTGAAGGGCACCAGCGGCGATCCGGCCACGGCCAGCACCACCGTCACGGTGGGACCCACCGCTGTCGACATCAGCCCCGCCCAGCTCAGCCTGGCCGCGGGCCAGACTCAGACCTTCAGCGCCAATGTCACCGGCCTCACGGACACGCGCGTGGTCTGGTCCGCCGAGGGCGGCACCATCACCCAGCAGGGTCGCTTCACCGCTGGCGCGATCCCCGGAGCCTACCTCATCAGTGCCCAGAGCCTGGGTCTCTCGACCCTCTGCGCCAAAGCCTTCGTGACCGTGGTGGCGGGCGCCCCGCCGCCGCCCGTCTCCGTCAGTGTGAGCGTGCCCACGGCCGTCCTCAGCACCGGCCGCAGCACCACCTTCAGCGCCCAGGTCACCGGCTCCGCCAATGGCGCCGTCACCTGGACCGCCAGCGCGGGCAGCATCAGCGCGACGGGCGTCTTCACGGCCCCGGCCAGCCCCGGCGTGGTCATCATCACGGCCACCAGCGTGGCCGACCCCAGCAAGAGCGCCAGCACCAACCTTACCGTGATCGCAGCCCCCGTGGCCACACGCCTTGCCGCTGCCAAAGGCACTCTCACCGTGGGCAGCGCCACCACCCTGACACCCACCTTCGCCAACGGCACCGCCACCCTCGGCACCAGCGGCGTGGGCTCCAGCCAGCTCAGCGCCGCCGCCACCAGTGGCGTCGCCGTGGCCACGGGTCCGCTCGGCGCCACCACCACCTTCACGCTCACGGTCACCAATGCCGCGGGGGATACGGCCACGGCGAGCACCACGGTCAGCGCGGTTCCCGTGGCCACCGCCAGCCTGGTCGCCAGTTCGGCCTCGCCCCTCTTCGGCGCACCCAACGTCACTGTCACTCCCACGTTCACCAACGGCACTGCCGTCGTGGGCACCAGCCAAGGCGCCTCGGACGTCTCGGCCAGTGCCACTGCCGGAGTAGCCCTCACTGTCCAGGCCACCGGCTTCAAGACCGCGACCACCTATTGGATCCGGGTCACCAATCCAGCGGGCGACTACGTGGATGCCAGCACCACCATCGCTCCACAGGCCGTGGTGGTCGGGGCGATCAGCCCGGGGACGCCCACCCGCACTGTGGCCACCAGCACCACCTTCAGCAGCACGGTGACCGGCGGATTCCTGGGTACCATCACCTGGAGCAGCACGGGTGGAACCTGGGTCGGCAGTAGCTGGACCGCCCCCGCCGTCCCAGGCAGCATCACCCTCACAGCTACGTCGCTGGATGACCCGTCCAAGACGGCGACCACCCTGGTCACCGTTGTCGCCGCCCCCGTGGCCACGAGCCTGGTGGCTACCAAGGGCACGATCACCGCGGGCACCGGCACCACCGTGACGCCCACCTTCGCCAATGGCACCGGGAAAATTGGCACCGCCGGAGCCGGGTCCAGCAACCTGTCCGCCTCCGCCACCAGCGGCGTCGCCCTGTCCACGGGCGCGCTCGCAGCCACGACCACCTTCACCCTCACGGTCACCAACACTGCCGGAGACACCGCCACGGTGGGTACCACGGTCAGCACCGTGCCAGCCCCGGTGGCCAATCTCACCCCGAGCACCACCTCGCCCCTTTACGGTGCCACCAACACCACCATCACGCCCACTTTCACCGGCGGCACAGCGCTGGTGGGCACCAGCCAAGGAGCCTCGGATCTCAGCGCAAGTGCGGTTTCAGGTAGCCCCATCGTGGTCCAGGCGACCGGCTTCACTGCCGCTGTCACCTTTTGGGTTCGGGTTACCAACCCCGTCGGTGACTTCGCAGATGCCAGTGCCACCCTCACGCCCCAGACCGTGGTTGTCGGGGCGGTGACACCTCCAGCTTCGTTCGTCACCGTTTCCACCACCACGACCTTCACCAGCACCGTCACTGGTGGAGCGCTCGGAACGGTAACCTGGGACAGCGGTGGCGTCGGTAGTTGGTCCAACAACACCTGGACCGCGCCGGCCGCAGCAGGTGGGCCCTACACCATCACCGCCACCTCTGTGGATGATCCCACCCAATCGGCGAGCACCACCGTCACCGTGGTGGTCGCCCCCAAAATCACAGCCTTCACCCTGATCAACTATTCAACTTTTTGGGGCCTCAATGCCACTTACACGGGTGGCACAGGCGTGGTGGACCAGAGCGTCGGCGCCCTTGCCAGCGGCAACCAGGCGAATCTGGGCCTTACCCACGCCGACGTCTACACCTTGACGGTGACCAATGCCGCGGGCACTGCAGTCACCAGGACGGCCAGTGCCATCACCTTCACACGGGCCGATAGCCTCAACCCTCCTGTCAAGTTATTGCCCGGCCAAACCTATGATTTTGGAGGTCTGATCACCGTCAACAATGCCGCCAATCAGGGCCTCAACTACGCCACCACTGCTGGCTCGATCACCTCCGCAGGCCTCTTCACCGCACCCATGGCCATCGAAGCCTGCACCATGACGGCCACCAGCCAGGCAGACCCGACGAAGAACCTGCCCATCGCCATCCAGATCCTTCCGCTGGTACTCCCCCAGACGCAGAGCGTTGTCCCCAGTGCGAGTTTTGTCTTCCAAGCTCCCATACTGGGGCCCAACAAGGCCATCACCTGGAACATGCTGAGCGGGAATATCGGAACCATTTCCTCAAACGGGGTGTTCACGTCGAACGGAACCAGCGGAAGCGACACCGTCCAGGCCATCTCGGTGGCGGACAACACGATCATCGGGACTGCGTATGTCAGCGTTCCAGCCAGCGCCTATTCCAACAGCCTCACAGCGAATGCTGGTGCCATGACCTACATTCGGACCGAACATGCCCTCGTCCGCACCTATTTCAATGATGCGGTCCTCGCCATCGGCGGGCTGAGCGGAGGCTCCCCGACCAACACCATGGAGGTTTCCTTCAGCGGCGGGGTAGGCTGGAGTCTCGAGGCATCCACGCTGGCCACGGCCCGATCGCGGCACACGGCCACCCTGCTCACCACTGGCAACATCCTGATCACTGGCGGCCGAGACGCCAGTGGGAATCCTCTGGCCAGCGCAGAACTCTACGATTCGCACAACGATAAGCTGCTGCCGGCACCAGCCAGCATGCAATCGGCCCGGGAAGACCACATCGCCACCCTGATGCAAGATGGACGAGTACTCCTCACAGGTGGCCAGGGAGCATCCGGAACCCTCAACACGGCGGAAATCTATGATCCCGCCACCAACAGCTTCATCCCAGTCGCTACCGCGATGTCGTCCTCCAGAGTGGGCCATTCTGTCGTGGCCCTGCTCGATGGCAGAGTGCTGGTGACTGGTGGCAGTACAGATGGGACCGATGCCAACCTGACCAATTCAGCCGACCTCTTCGATCCCACCACAGTCACCTTCACGTCTGTTTCGGGAACCATGGCCTTGGGGCGTCGAAACATGGGGGCGGCCTTGTCTCCGGATGGGAAGGTGGCCCTGATTGGTGGGGTCTACATCAGCGTAGCCAGCGGACTGCCAATCCCTAGTTCCGCCGCGGAGACTTTTGATCCAACAACAGCGACCTTCGCCACCGTGGGCACCACCCTATCGAACGCCCGGAACCGTCCCCTGGTCTCTATCCTGTCGGATGGAACCATCCTGGCCCTGGGGGGCAGCGCCAACCTTGGCCTGACGGGGGATCAGAACGGCACCGCCAGTACGGTCACCACACTGGATCGCTATTTACCGAGCATCCCGGGGATCCCCAATCCCTACGGGATCACCATCGCCCCAAACCCCGGCGCGGACCTCCTAAGCGGCAGGTGCATCCTCATGTCCAGCGGAGGTGTGTTGATCGTGGGGGTGGGCGTCGATCCGAACAATGGCGGCCCCGTTTCCTCTGCGACATTCCAATAGACAAATCCAGACCTCCTTGACGCCCTGCTTTAGCCCTAGGACGCCTCAGGGAAGGCACTTGGTGCAGGGTACCGGCGGCCCTACTTGCCGCTTCATATTGCCGCCCGGTGGCCTCGACCCATTCGGCAGGTGGTGCTTCCTGCTGCTGAATAGCACAGTGCTGATCGTCGGCAATGCCCTGAGCGGCGCCGGTGACCCCATTGAATCTGTGATCTACAAGAAGCGGCCCTCAGCGCCCCAGTCCCGCCTCGAAGGCCCGCAGGGCCAGGAGGAAGGACTCGGGCGCGTCCAGCATCACCCAGTGCTTGGTGCCGGGAAAAGAGAGGCTCTTGAAGGCGGGCAGATCCTTGAATCCGAACTGGGTCAGGATCGCTGCGGCCCTGGCGGGATCCGTCTCGCGGGGCCCCGAGGCGAACTGCACCACGGGCAGGCGCAACTCCCGCTGCCGTCCAAGAAGCGGATCGCGGCTGAGCGCCCGGAGGTAGGCCTGGAGGGCGGGCACCGGTATCCGTCGGGCCTCAGCCACCATGGCGCGGGTCTGCTCCGGCCCCGTCGTCATGAGGGCAAAGAAGATATTCAGCGCGGTGGCCGGATCCCCCTCCAGGCCCTGGGCCGTGGGCTCCATGTAGGCCTCAGGCAGGGCTCCCAGGAAGCTGTCCACCAACACCAGGCCCCGGAAGGCGTCGGGAGCTTCCAGCACGGTGCGGGCGGCGATGGGACCGCCCATGGAATGCCCCACCGCCAGCCAGGGCCCCACGCCCTCCTTGCGGATCAGGGCAGCCAGTTCCTTGGCCAGGGCGCCAAAGTCCGCGCGGCCCTCCACCACGATCGGCCCAGTCGTTCCCCCACTGCCGGGCAGGTCCACGCAGAGCACCGTGTGGTCCCGGGCGAGGTCTGCGGCAATCCCAACCCAGACATCCTTGTTGCCCCCGAAGCCGTGGAGGAGGAGCACGCCGGGGCCCGCGCCCACCTTGGTGAAACCCAGAGGCGCCGCCTGCAGGCAGAGGGCCAGGAGGGAATACAGGAGGGGACGGCAGGGCATGGCGACCTCGGGACAAGGCCTCCAGCATAGCCCTGCCTGAGCCACTCAGACTTTGGGCGCCTCGACCCCGTATTGGGCCCAGCCCTCCTTGGTCGGACCGTAGACGCTGGGCACGCTCAGTCCGGCCTGCCGCATGAGCACGGTCATCTGGCCCCGGTGGTGGGTCTGATGGCTTACCAGCACGTAGAGCGAGAAGGCGCCGGTCCAGCTCTCACCGTAGAGCGTGAAGGCGCGGCCCAGCTCCGTGTTGCTCCAGCTACCGATGTGATCCAGCAGGGATTCGCTCACGGCTTGGTAGGCGGCGCAGATCTCCGCCATGGTGGCCGGGGGCGGTGTGGCGATGAACCCATCGGGCCCGAGGCCCACGGGGCCCTTCACTTTCAGGCCCAGGTTCTGGGGCAGCTCCAGCACTGTCTCCACCAGGTGCCAGGCCATGCGCCGCAGGTCGCGGTGCTGAGCGTCCACGGCCTGATGGGCCGCCGCATCGGGAATGGCCGCAAAGACCGCCAGGGTCTTCTCAGCTTCCTGTTGCCAGATGGTCTTGAAGTCGTCCACGCGACGGAACACAGAGCCTCCGGGGAATGCCCGGAAGCATAGCGCAATGGTCAATCGCTGCCCATGGTTCTAAGCCTGACGCCCTGCCAGAGTGATTCACTGCCCGGAGCCTCCATGCGCCTTGCCCTCCTCGCCCCCCTGCTGGCCCTCACCCTGGGTGCCCAGGCCCCGGGCCATCATGGCGTGCGCCTGCCCCAGGCCTTCTTCGCGGGGAACCGCGCGCGCCTCCTGGCTGAGTTGAAGAAGCTGGGCCCCGGAACCCTGGGCGTGCTCAAATCCATGCCCGAGCTGCCCAGGAACGGGGGCGACACCCAGCCCTATCGCCAGGACTCGGACTTCTACTACCTCACGGGCATCGAAGAGGCCCGCTCCGTGGCCCTCCTGGACGCAGACAGCCCCAAACCTTACACGCTGCTGGTGCAGCCCCGGGATCCCAAGCGCGAAACCTACGATGGCCCCCTCCTGGGCGCAGAAGGCGCCCTGAATGCCGGGGCGGATCAGGCCGTGGTGTTCCCCGAGGCAGCCAAGACCCTCAAGGAAGCGCTGCAGAAGGCCCAGCGGGTGGTGCTGGTCTGCACCTACGACGAGCCCTTCCGCAAGGAGGTCCTGGACGCCGTCTATCCCGTGGGCACCGACAACGGCCATGCTTCGTACAAGAAGATCCTGGTGGATGGCCGCAACCTCGTGGGCGAGCTGCGCCTCATCAAGCAGCCTGAGGAGCTCGAGATGCTCCAGTGGGCCGTGGACGCCTCCGTGGCAGGCCACCTGGCAGCCATGCGCGCCTCGGCCCGAGCCAGCAACGAGGGCGAGGTGGCCGGGGCCTTCGAGGGCACCGTCCGCAGCCTGGGCGCCCGCTTCCTGGGCTACGAGACCATCGCCGGGGCGGGGCCCAACAGCTGCGTCCTGCACTATCCCAACAACGACCAGCCCGTGGCCAAGGGCGACATCCTGCTCATGGATGCGGGCGCCGAAGTAGGCTACTACACCGCCGACATCACCCGGGCCTGGCCCACCAGCGGCACCTTCTCCAAGGAGCAGCGGGCCATCTACGACTTGGTGCTGAAGGCGCAAAACGCGGCCATGGCCTGCATCCGGCCCGGTCGCATCCACCACGAGGGGTATGACGCAGCCATGCGCATCCTCAGCGATGGGCTGGTGGACCTGGGCCTGCTGAAGGGCGACAAGGAGCAGGTCTACAAGAGCCGCGACTGGAAGCGCTACAGCATCCACGGCATCAGCCACTGGCTGGGCCTGGATGTCCACGACACCGGATCCTATGGCGGTTTCACCGAAGACAAGTCCGCGGGCCTGCGGGTGCTGGAGGCCGGCATGGTCCTCACCGTGGAGCCCGGGCTCTACATCCCCAAGGACGCCAAGGATGTGGAGCCCCGCTGGCGGGGCATCGGCGTGCGCCTGGAGGATGACCTGGTGGTCACCGCCGATGGCTATCGCAACCTCAGCGACAAGCTGCCGCGAGGGGCTGAGGAGATCGAAGCCATCGTGAAGTCCGGATTGAAAGCGAAGAAGTAGCTGCTGCGACTGGGTTCACACCGGGGTCACGCTCCGCCGCTTCACGGGCCAGACGTCCCTGCGGCGGGCCCGGCCCAGGCGGGTGCTGAGTTCGCTACGCAGGTCCGCCGGATCCACGATGGCGTCCACATGCAGGTCCGCCCCCAGCTTGCGCAGGTCGATATCGGCGTTGTATTCGTCCCGGAGCTGCTGCACGTAGGCGATGCGCTCTGCCTCGGGCTTGTCCGCGATCTTGTTGGCGAAGACCGCGTTCACGGCGGCCTCAGCCCCCATGACGGCGATGCTGGCCGTGGGCAGGGCCAGGGTGGCGTCGGGATCGAAGCCCGGCCCACTCATGGCGTAGAGGCCCGCGCCATAGGCCTTCCGCACCACCACACAGAAGCGCGGCGTGGAGCAGGCGGCCATGGCGCTGATCATCTTGGCGCCATGGCGGATGATGCCCTGCTTCTCCACGGCGCTGCCGATCATGAAGCCGGGCACATCGCTGAGGAAGACCAGGGGGATGCCGAAGGCGTCGCAGAGGGTGATGAAGCGCGTGGCCTTGTCGGCGCTGTCCACGAAGAGCACGCCGCCCTTCACCCGGGGCTGGTTGGCCAGGATGCCCACAGGGCGCCCCTCCAGGCGGGCCAGGCCCGTGATGATCTCCCCGGCAAAGAGCTTCTTCACCTCCAGGAAACTGCCCTCGTCCACTAGGCCCTCGATGAAGTCCTTCATCTGGAAGGGGGCCATGATGTCGGTGGGTACTATGGCTCCCAATGCTTTCGCATTGGGAGTTACCGCCTTCGGCGGGGTCATGGGCAGGGGGGCTTCGCAGTGCTCCGGGAAGTAGGCAAGATACTGGCGGCATAGTTCGATGGCCTCCTGCTCGGTCTTGCAGAGGAAGTCGCCGCAGCCACTCACGGCGCAGTGCATGCGGGCGCCGCCCAGGTCCTCCAGGCTGATCTTCTCGCCGATGACCATTTCCGCCATGCGCGGGGAGCCCAGGTACATGCTGGCATTGCCCTCCACCATGATCACCACATCGCAGAAGGCGGGGATGTAGGCTCCGCCCGCCGCCGATGGCCCGAAGAGCAGGCAGACCTGGGGCACCAGACCCGAGAGGGCCACCTCCATGTGGAAAATGGTGCCGGCATGGCGACGCCCCGGGAACATGTCCAGTTGATCCGTGATGCGGGCCCCGGCGCTGTCCACCAGGTAGAGCATGGGCACCTTGAGGCGCAGGGCCACCTCCTGGATGCGGATGATCTTCTCCACGGTCCGGGCGCCCCAGCTGCCGGCCTTGATGGTGCTGTCGTTGGCCATGAGGGCCACCGTGCGGCCGCCCATGGTGGCCGTGCCGGTGATGACGCCATCTGCGGGCAGGTCCTTGTGCAAGGCTTTGGCGAAGAGACCATCCTCGGCAAAGCTGCCCTCATCCACCAGCAGAGCAATGCGCTCCCGGGCGAAGAGCTTGCCCGCCTCGGCGTTCTTGTCGTGGGCCTTGGGGGCACCGCCCATCTTGATGCGCGCAACTTCCGCGCGGAAGGCTTCTGGCTGCATGGTGACCTCGGTTACGGGATGGTGGCTCCAGCATAGCGGCCCCCCGTGCCATCCTGGAGAGATGGACGAATGGAACGAGGCATCCGATCGGGCGGGCTTCCTCACCGCGCCCTTCCTGCTGCTCTGGGCCTTCTACTTCCTGGTCTTCGCCGCAGGCTACCAGCTCTTTCCCGTGGTGCCTCTGCACCTGCGGGACATGGGCGCCAGCCTGGCGGAAAGCGGGCGCTTCCAGATGGCCTTCATGCTGGGCTCGGGCTTCGGCTCCCTGTTCACGGGCCCCCTGGGGGACCGTCTGGGCCAGCGCCGGGTGCTGCGGGTGGCCTCCCTGGCCCTGGTGGCCATCCTCGTGACCTACGCCTTCGTCCAGGTGCGGTGGATCTTCTATGTCCTGGCGCCCCTGCACGGCCTGCTCTGGTCCGCCCTGCGCACGGCCTCCATGGCCAAGGTGGGCGGCATCCTCAGCCCCCGGCACCGGGCCCAGGGCATGTCCCTCTTCGGCCTGGCGGGCCCCGGCGGCGTAGCCATCGGCCCCTTGGCGGGGCTCTGGCTGCTGCCCCATCTGGGCTTCGCCTGGATGCTGATCATCCTGGCCCTGGTCTTCGCAGTGCTGCACCTGCTCATCGGCTCCCTGCCCCGGGAGTCCGCTTGCGAGATCAGCCCGGGTGCCGCCTTCAGCCTGCCGGACCGCGCGGTCTGGGGCCCGGTCTCACTCCTGCTCTTTCTGGGCCTCAGCTTCGGCCCCATGCCGCCCTACAGTGCTCAGGAGGCGAAGGCCCTGGGCATGCTCTGGCCCTCGGCCCTGCTCACCTGTTTCGCCGTGGGCATGATGGGCATGCGGGCCGTGCTGGGGCTCACGGGCATGGGCCGGCGCCCGGTGGCCCTGCTGCCCCTGATGATGGCCATCGCCGCCCTGGGCTCCTTGTTGCTCACGGTCCTGCCCGGCGGCACGGGCCGCCACCTCGCGGCGGGCCTCATCTACGGCGCAGGCTACGGCATGGTCCACACCCTGGTCTTCATGCACATCATCGAGATCAGTGCGCCAGAGCGCCGCGGCTCCGGCGTGGGCGCCCTCTTCTTCGCCTTCGATGTGGGCACCGCCCTGGGGGCCTTCAGCCTGGGCTGGGTCATGGACCACTTCGGCTTCCGCTGGGGCTGGGCCGGGGGCGCCCTTCTGCTGCTGTTCGCCATCCCCTTGGCTCGGCGCATCGGGGGCCAGGTCATGACAAGCGGCACGGCCCCCTCTGGCATCCTGGAGTCATGACGGCTCTTTCCACCACCAAGCCCCGGCTGCTGACGCGCACCTTCGTGCTGGTGTGGACGCTCACCTTCGTCACCTTTTTTGCAGCTTTCCAGCTCTTTCCCACGATACCCCTGCGCCTGCGGGAACTGGGTGCCAGCCTGGCCGAGAGTGGGCGCTTCATGAGCCTCTTCACGGCGGGCAGCGCCCTGGGGGCCCTGGTCACGGGCCCCCTGGGAGACCGGGTGGGACACCGCCGCCTGGTGGTGGCCTGCGCGGGACTCTACGCGCTGTTCCTGGGCGCCTACGCGCTGCTCACCAGCCGCTGGGGCTTCTACGCCCTGGCCTTTCCCCACGGCATCGTCTGGTCGGGGCTGCTGACGGCCACCATGGCCTCCCTGGCCCACGTGCTCCCCGAGGACCGCCGCGCCGATGGGCTCAGCCTCTACGGCCTGGCCAGCCCCGGTGGGGTCATCGTCGGTCCCCTGCTGGGCCTGTGGATCCAGCAGCACTGGGGCTTTGCACCCATCGGCTGGTACCTGGCCGCCCTCTTCCTCCTGCTGGCCATCCTGGGCACCACCCTGCCGGCAGACCACCTCCACGGCCGCCCCGAGGGCTTCAAGTGGCCTGACGCCTCCGTGCTGGGGCCCTGCCTGGTGCTGTTCTGCACGGCGTTGGGCTACGGCGCTCTGGGCAGCTACACGGCCCAGGAGGGCCTGGCCCTGCACCTGCCCCTGCCCGCGGCCTTCCTGTCCTGCATGGCCATCGGCATGGTGCTCATGCGCCTGGCCATGCTGCGCCGGGGCTTCGGCCGCCGCCCCATCCGCAAGCTGCCCGCCATGCTGGTGGGCGCCACCCTGGGCCTAGTCCTGCTGGCGGCCCTGCCCGGCGGCACCTGGCGCCACGTGGTCTCGGCGCTGCTCTACGGCGCGGGCTACAGCATGCTGCACACCCTGCTCAATGCGAAGCTGCTGGAATCTACGGAGCCCTCAAGGCGCGGTTCCGCCTTCGGCGCCCTGCTCTTCGCCTTCGACGCCGGCATCGGCCTCGGTAGCTTCACCCTCGGCTGGGTCATCGGCCACCACGGCTACCGCCTCGGCTGGGCCCTCGGCGCCCTCGCCATGGTCGCCGCCCTGCCCACCGCGTTGAAGCTCAGTCGGGACTGAGGATCAACTGATCCACCACGAAGACTCGAAGACTCGAAGAATAATCAAAGAAAGCAAAAAATCACTCACTGAGAAAAGACGAGGGAGCGGGGATCACGGAGAAAAAGGGGCCTATTCCTCCGTCTCCTCCGCTCCCTCTGCATTCCTCTGCATTCCTCTGCGTGTGGAGTTTTTAGCTATTTAATTTTAGTTTTTCGTTGTTCTTATTTCTTCGTGTCTTCGTGGTGGATCAGTTTTCCTGACTACCAAGCATTCTCAGCCAAATAGAGGAACTTGATGGGCATGGGCGGAGTTCTGGCGGCGGCGTGAAGTAGGCGTGGTAGAAGGCTGGCCAGGTCGAAACGACGATTGTAGCGCCACTGGA
>Ga0209697_10001197_pt1 | contig 41066 bp, 22 predicted proteins | sample AliMusrvi5mmetaG_FD_184115 | JGI IMG/M metagenome (GOLD analysis project Ga0209697, IMG submission 184115) | Freshwater lake bacterial and archeal communities from Alinen Mustajarvi, Finland, to study Microbial Dark Matter (Phase II) - Alinen... | ecosystem: Environmental > Aquatic > Freshwater...
CCCGTTCGTGCTGAGCCTGTCGAAGCACGCGGGGCTCAGGATGACACGTTTCCGTATCTACCGATTTTGTCAGGCAAAAATAACCCGTTCGTGCTGAGCCTGTCGAAGCACGCGGGACTCAGGATGACACGTTCCCGTATCTACCGATTTTGTCAGGCAAAAATAACCCGTTCGTGCTGAGCCTGTCGAAGCACGCGGGACTCAGCGCGAATGCACTGAAGAACCTGTTTTCTCGAGATCATTCACTACATAATGTATTGGTATTTATTTACTTGTCTGACTTGACCAAATACACCCGATCTATATACATTGCATCAATCAGTTTGGAATTTCCGGGAGGAGCTGCGTAGATTGTCATTCCATCGGTCAGTTCCACAACACCTGCACTGTATTCGTGGTATTCATCATCCTTAATACTCTGTAGGTTGTAGGTGAATGATGGTATGAATTTGCTCTTTGGACTATCGTAGACCCCTATTTCAAATGCCTTGCCTTCGGTGCCTCTGCCCAGGCATTTTACACTTACTATCACTTCCGCTTTAGTGAAGTTTTTCAGGTCGAATGGAGATACAGTGATTTGGGCAGCCCAGTCATAACTTGAACCACTGATCCTGATTGCCTTTCCGGAGACAGCCTTGGGATCATCAACAAATGAAGCAACGTCAGATTTAGCCAGTACGGTCCTGTTTAACCTGATCTCTTTCCAGTTCGCAGCCGGTAAGTTTTTAACTCTTTCAGGTACAGGGTTTGTATCCGGAGTTGTGTCTCCAACTGCAGCATATCTGAACTCATCCCAGCTGATGTGCACTTGTTCACTAATATATACATTTCCTGTAGCTTCAGCCAGTTTTTGATATTCATCAACTAGCTTCAAATCGTCGATATTTAGTTTCGGTCTCATAGAGTCTCGAATATTGAGAGGAGTTCTCACCCATGCCTGCTGCAGGGAGAGCTTCTGCTGTTTGACACGGTCAAGCAGTTTAGCATTCCCGGCTACAGACTTCTCAGCTTTGTCGAAAAGGTCGAATGCCTTAACCATTGCATCCGGTGTAAAATAAGGGGTCATTGCTGAGTTCCATTCGAGTTTGAATGAACACTTTCCAATGGATGTTTCCAGCAGTTTTACATAACTGTAGAGATACTTTCCCGCAGCTCCGTAATAGCCGTTCAGGAAATCTTTCTCCAGCTTTTCAGCATCTAGAGATGGATCCCACATAAGTTTTGCCAGCATATAGGCTTTCATAGGTTGCAATGCAATCTGGGTATTATACAGATCACCCTGCTCATGCAAACCGATCACTTTATTCGCAACAAACGTCCGGATGTTAGGCGCAAGGACTTGTGTGTTTGGATAGGGCAACTGTAGATTGGCGAATCCAACCGTATAGTCCCAGATAAACATTTTATCTACTATCTTGCTCCAGTTGGTCAAATCACTCAACATGGGTTTGTTGTCTTCGGAATTAAATGGTTTAGCGAAATTACCTCCAGTGCACAATCTTATAAGCACGTTTTTCCGGGGACGTACGGTCTTTGGAGGGGTTCTGGTATAAGTATAGGCCAGATTTTCCACCATAAAGTCAGGATATTCTTTTTCAACAGCTGCAGCGACATCATTTGCAAACGAGACCATCAGGTCAGTCTGGTTTCCGAGCTTCTTGACCGCAGCAGTGCACTGGGCACATGTGCAAGGTCCTGCACCATCATTTTGAGACACAGAGAGCAAGCCTGCGTTTGGATCACGTTTGATCTCTTCCAGGACACGGCGGATGAACTCTTTCTTCATCTCCTTATTAGTCAGGCAAAGTTGGCCGATGAACTGTCCTCCTATTCGCTTTCCGTTGATCTCGCTGTACCATTCCGGATGCTCTGCAAAATATCTGGAAGCCGGTAGGAAGAAATCAAATGTGTGGCAGAAGCCAATCAGGCTGTAATTCCCACCATACTCAACAGGAGTCGGATTATAGCCGCCATTAACGTGAAGTCTGGCACAGAACTCCGGGTTTTTTCGAAGAACCCGGAAGTATGTAAGCTCTCTATAGTAAAGCTGAGGTACATATTGCTTGTCGGATTTTGGGAATCCGATCGTTGCTTTCTGTGGGATAATTGTCTCATCAGGAGAGAGGAATTTTGCTCCAAGGCTTTCCAGATATTCATAGACAGCGTATAGCGTTCCTCTCGGTCTGTCCCCAGCAATGACCAGATCGGTTCCAACACGTTTGATGAGAATACCGTCATGAATCAACGATTTCCAGTCAAAACCAGGCAATAAATCTTTTGTCACTGCAGTCTGGCCGATGAATATTCTGCTCTGCCTAGCTTGTACGCCTGTAGATTCAACAATTGGTATTTCTGCACCCGACATTTGCCGGATAAAACTCTGCAGTTCATTTGCAGCGGTAAGTTCTGCCGGGATAGCATCGCTTCCCAGGATGATCACTGTATTAGTTTTGCCTTCGGTTACCATATTAGCACCAGATACACTTCCTGAAGTCAGAGCTGCCAAAGCAAGAGTTGTAATTAAACATTTCGATATAAACATAACACCCTTTCAATTTCTAGAGCCATACTATTATTATCCAGGCCCTCAGACACATTATGCTTCAGCATGGAAGTTTTGTAAACCCGGATTCATACTGTCAAGATCGACCGCTTGCACAACATCCGGCATTTGCACTAACATTAATCCTGGCAATTATATTGATATCCAATGTCCGGATGACAGGAGAAAATTAGAAAATGGGCAAGATTACAAGAAAAAGTTTTGAAGGCAGTATTTGGTTGATGCTTACTAAGATGGAACTGGAGATCGAACGTAAGCAGTGCCTGGAGGAAGGCAAAGACTTCTCGCTAGTTCAGGCTGAGTATGATGAACTCATAAAGTGTGATCTGACAGTAAACGAGAACCAGCTGAGAGCAGAAGCATTCTTTGACAAGACCATCGATCTACCTTTGGTCGATGGGTATGCATACTATGAACCTTCCAGTTTGGATGAAATCGTAGCCGCCAGGCCTGATCAGATTGATCTTCCAGCTATGAAACTGGATAAAGATGTTCTATTAGATAAAGCGCTTGGTGGATGGCTTGGAAGATCCTCCGGATGCCTGCTGGGAAAACCTGCTGAAGGCAGAAGATCATGGGATATTGAGAAATACCTTAAGGCCCAGAACAGATGGCCTCTGGACAGATACTTCTCTCTTACAGCTCCCGGTAATCTGGCAAAGGAGCTTGGTTTCAATGTCGACTTCTCTGGGATGTTTGAAGAATGCATAGACGGAATGCCTGAAGATGATGACACCAATTACACAGCTACTGGCCTTGCAATAATCAAGCAGTATGGCCACAATTTCACGCCGGAAAACGTGATGTGCTTCTGGCTTACCAATATTCCCCTGCTGCATGTATGTACTGCAGAGCGGATTGCCTATAAGAATTTTTCACACTGCATAGTCCCGCCGGACTCTGCAGTATATCGCAATCCAAACCGGGAGTGGATTGGTGCACAGATCCGGGCTGACTTTTTTGGATATGTCTGCCCTGCTGATCCAAAGTGTGCTGCCGAGTATGCCTGGCGAGATGCGAGTATAAGTCATGTGAAGAATGGCATATACGGTGAAATGTGGGTAGCAGCGATGCTGGCTGCAGCTTATGTGTGCGATGATGTGCAGACTGTAATCCGTGCAGGCCTGTCTCAGATACCGTCCAACTGTCGCTTGTCTGCTGCAATTGAACACATAATTGAACTTTGGAATGCAGGAACCAGTTATGAAGATGCAGTAGCAGATATCCGGACACGTTGGGATGAGACTTTGGGACACGACTGGTGCCACACGATAAGCAATGCCGAAATAGTAGCAATCGCCCTGTTATGGGGAGAGAAAGACTTCGAGAAGACAATCTGCTACAGTGTGATCCCAGGATTCGATACCGACTGCAATGGAGCAACATCAGGCAGCGTATTAGGTGTAATGTTGGGTGGAGCTCAGTTACCTGCAAAGTGGATTGCACCGCTGAATGATACTCTTTACACCGGAGTTGCAGGATACAACAAAATCTCACTTACTCAAATGGCTCAGGAAACAGTGGAGCTTATGATCAAATAAGTGGATTAACTTCTATGGATACAGGGTATATAATCCCCTGTATGCTGGCGGCTGTCAGCTTAAGAGTTGGTAATAGTTTAGTTTTCTATAAATTGCAAAATTTCCGTTCGTCCTGAGTAGCGCGAAGCGCGTATCGAAGGATGAACGGAAATTTACTTACGTTATACCGAACTCTTACAGAGTTTGACATCGCCAACCATTTAGAGTTACGATTGTTGTAGACGGGAAGCGGGATTTATTCTGCTTCTGGTTTGTATAACACCTGACCGCGAGGCTGTGAACCCGAGCGGGAAGGCGCGATAAGCGTTGAATATTATGACGTCTAATTACGCCCTTCCGCATATATCTTGCGGGAGGGTTTTTGTTTGGGGGATCTATGCAGAACCGACTTGGAGTAGTGGGAATTGTAGTTGAGGATAATTCAGCGCCGGAAGAAATCAACGCTATTTTACACGAATGTGCAGGGATAATCGTTGGTAGAATGGGCATTCCTTACCGCGAGAGGGGAGTGTCGATCATCTCAATTATCGTTGATGGTACAAATGATGAGATCAGCGCCCTTACCGGTAGACTCGGTCGAGTGCACGGAATCTCAGTCAAGAGTGCACTGACAAAAGAATTGACCAATGGTAAATGTTCTACGGAGGCAATATAAGATGTATGACCCAAAATCAATGGACAGCAATGTTTTCATATCGGATGAAGAGATCAATCTGACTCTGCAACAGGCAAAGATAGATGCAGTTGATCCCGTCCGTATTAAGGAGATTCTGGATAAAGCTGCCGGTTTCAATGGACTGACCCATCGTGAAGCTGCGATCCTGCTGGAAGTTGAATCTCCTGATGTACTGGCGGACATTTTTGCTCTAGCCAAAAAGATCAAGGAGCACATATATGGACGCCGTATTGTCATGTTCGCTCCACTATATCTCTCTGACTACTGTGTGAATGAGTGCAAATACTGTGGTTACCACGCCAGCAATTGCATGGCACGCAGGAAACTCACACAGGACGAACTGGTAACCGAAGTACTGGAACTTGAGAAGATGGGACACAAGCGTCTGGTGCTGGAAACAGGAGAAGATCCCAAAAATTGTCCTTTAGATTATGTGCTGGAATGTATCAAGACAATCTACTCAATTAAATCTGACAATGGAGCAATCCGTAGAGTCAATATTAATATAGCTGCCACAACCGTAGATAATTATAAGAAACTGAAAGAAGCAGGCATAGGAACATATTCACTCTTCCAGGAGACCTATCATAAACCTACTTACCTTGCACTCCATAAAGGTCCAAAACGCAACTACGAATGGCACACAGAGGCTCACGATAGAGCAATGCAAGGTGGAATTGATGATGTTGGAGTTGGTGTACTTTACGGCTTGTATGACTGGAAATATGACACCATCGGGATGTTGATGGAAGCCGAACACCTCGAAGCCGCGTTCGGAGTTGGTCCGCACACTCTGTCAGTCCCAAGGATCCGTGCAGCTGAAGGGGTTGAAGCCCAGGATTTTGTATATGAAGTGAGCGATGACAATTTCAAAAAGATCGTTGCAGTCCTCAGGCTGACTGTTCCCTACACAGGAATGATACTCTCCACTAGAGAGCCTCAAGGTTACAGGGACGAAGTCATTGCTCTGGGTATATCGCAGGTGAGTGCAGGGTCTTGTACAGGAGTTGGCGGATACGCATTCGCTAACAAAGTAGGAGAGCCGGTACATACTCCTCAGTTCAATACTGCAGACCATAGATCTCCAAGAGAAATGCTTAAAGACCTTATGGTCGATGGTTATATCCCGAGTTATTGCACTGCATGTTACCGTGAGGGACGTACTGGAGACCGGTTCATGCGCCTGGCCAAGACCGGACAGATAGGCAATATCTGCCAGTCCAACGCGATTCTAACATTACAGGAATACCTTGAAGACTACGGAGATGAAGAAATCCGGGAACTCGGAGAAAAAGTAATAGCCAGAGAAGTGGAGTCCATTCCCAGCGAAAAGACCAAAGAAAAAGCCAAGGAATACCTTGGTAAGATAAAAGCAGGGGAGAGAGATTTCAGATTCTGATACAGATCAGTGGGGATGAAAACAACTTCTGCATTTTGGAGATTGAGCGCAATCCGTTCGTGCTGAGCGAATCAAAGTAAACGTTAATTTCAAGTGTCGGGTGGAGTCGAAGTATGAATGGATTGCGCGGCGGTCAACTCCAATGAAATATGACTGATTGTCAGGTGTTTCGGGAAATTGAGGGTTGGACATGCAGGTATTGGAGTAATATACATACCTGACATCCAACCCGGAATTCCCGAAACAAAGAGCTCAACTTCACATACTGAATAATATTAAACCTCAGCACCAAATACAGCGTTCTGGTGCAGAATTCCAATTTCACCATTACCTGTAATGAGCGTCTGAGATGTGTTCGTGCATAGTATGTCACTCAAACACACAGTGCCTATATTGCCGGTTACATATTTCAGCAGTTGGTTTTTGCCATCAATGGTCATACCGCTGATATGAATGCATCCGATATCAGCGTGTTCGGTGGTCTCAATGAGGCATCCGCATATTGATGCATCCGGACCTCTTCTGATGTATGAGTTCCTGATTATCAAGCTGTCTACAGGACAGAACACTTTCATATAACTGATGTCTTCCTGATGATCGCAGGTTTCATATATCTGCAGACCATCAAGTATAAGAGCTCCGATATGTGAGTATTCGGCGATGTGTTCGTCATTAGGAGTATGAAAAGGAATACCGATGTCAAACAAGCTGAGTGGATGAGCAGCCACATGGTGGTTGATATTCTTCAGTGTCAGTTTCTCTATGTTACCACCTATGCGAAATAGAAACGGAGTTGCATAATCGTATTTGTGCGTTGTCTGACGCATATCGATGTTCTCGAATGTGATGTTGCCGAAATTTCCACCTGATCCAGGGAACCATGGATTAATATAGAATCCAAAGCTCTTAAATGTGCCGGTAACGTTTCGGATCGTGACGCGATCGAGCCTACCAGTGCCCTTTGAAAGCATACGAATACCCTGATCTGCATTATCCAGATACACGCCGTCTATGACTACATCAGTAATATCGGAAACACCATCATTCTCATCAGGAGCCAACGCTATGAAATCATCACCTGCGCCTCCCGTTATGTTTCTCATATCCAGATACTGGCCGGGACCCCAGAAATGTATTCCGTCCTGATTCTCTCCGAACATATTGTTTGGTAACTCAATGGTGATGTTCTCCATCGTCACCCGGAACCAGTTAGCTATCAACATACCAAATGTGCGCTGGTTACGTATGGTGACATCCCGCATCAGCAGGTGTTCAACACCATAAAACTCCATGGCAAATACACATTGCAGGTTTCCGAATGCACCACCGGGGTCATGGTCCAGTTCAATATGATGAAGCTGCCCTGCACAATTGTGATTATATGTGCCGCTGATCAGGCTTATATTCTTGTCTTGTATGACTTTGAAATCCCAATGGGCATTCTTGATAATAGAACGATTGCAGTCCGATGCAAGAAAGAACCCGCAGTCTTTGTTTTCACATTCAATGGTGGTATTGGAATAGACCTCTATTCCTCGCACCAATGCAGCTCCATCCATAATAAGATGAAGTCCACCCCACACGGGAGCTTTGTCTAAAATGGCCTGAATAACGTCTGTGTCATCTGTTCCGCCGCCATCTACCACGCTGCTATCGAGTTCGGCATACATGCTGGCATATACAACAAACCTGCCACCATGCTCATCCGGGACTATCTGATCAGCTAAATTTACCAAAGTGTCTTCTCCTGTTGAATAATAATATGGTGTTGTCCATTTACTGATATTGCAAAGATCATATCAAGATCTCATCCAGAATATAGTATTAGATTCTTGATTAGAACTCAGATTCCTCTTTGGAATGTTGTCTCATTTAGGCTTGTAGCGAGTTTAACTGTGTAGGAACATGTCATTCTGAACGGAGTGAAGAATCTCAAGCTAGTGGGGTTAAGGTAACTGATGCAACGGAGTATTATGGGATATTCAGTCGTTTATAGTCGGTACAAAAATAATGGCCGAATGAACCCAGCTCATTCGGCCATTATTACTTCAGCGAATAATATCATCCAGCCTTCGGGCCTGTTCGAATATAATCCGGCGCAGCCTTTCAAGCTCTTCTTCAGCTTCTTCGCGCTGCCTTTGCATTTTATCCAGAAGGTCTAATATGACATCAACACCAGCCAGGTTTACACCCATATCGTGGGTGAGACGCTGTATCTGCCGCAACCGCTCGATATCCGATTCGGAGTATGCGCGGTTTTTTGTTCCTATACGCGCAGGCTTAATCAAGCCCAGCTTCTCATACATCCTCAGAGTCTGAGGGTGCATCTCACAGATGCTGGCCGCTATGCTTATAGTGTAGACCGGATTGTCTTTACCACTTGGGGACATTGCTGTTGCCTCGCTTCATCAACGACAACTATTCTTTACTTGCTCCAGAAGAGCCATTTCTTCGGGACTGATCTTGTCAGGCATCGCAATCCGCACCTTGGCATACAGGTCACCGAAATCGCTGCTCTTTATTAACGGCATTCCCATACCAGGCAGTCTAAATGTTCTCCCTGCGTTGGTACCGGCGGGAATTTTCATCGTTATCTTTTTACCAAGAGTCGGAATCTGGATTTCACCGCCCAGTGCTGTTGTTAGATAATCAACAGGTAAATCCATATACAGATCATTACCGCGGCGTTCATACGAAGGATGTTTGGCAGAATGGAGCTTAATAAGCAGGTCACCTTTTCCTCCGGCTCCGTCTCCACCCTGGTTGGCTAGTCTGATCTTCTGCCCATCGCCAACTCCTTTAGGTATCGTAACTTCAATATGCTTACCATCTATCGAGACAGACTTTGTAGCTCCATGGTAGATATCTTCCAGGTCAACTTCAAGTTCTGCTTCAACATTGTGACCACGCTCAGCTCTGGCACTCCTGCGGCCCCTTTGTTGTGTCTGTTGCCCAAATCCCTGAGCTCCAAAGAGCATTTCGAAGAAATCGCTGAATCCGGAATCTCCACCTATGTTATATGAACGTCCACCCTGGCCTCCAGCCCCGCCAAAGTTGCCGAAATCAAAGTTCGCTCCGCCATAGGGATTGCCTGTTTGAGGCCCTCCGGCATTGCCTGCCTGCTCCCAATACTGTCCGTACTGGTCATACTTAGCGCGCTTTTCCTTGTCCGACAAGACTGCGTAAGCTTCGCTTACTTCCTTAAATGATTCCTCTGCAGTTTTACTGTCAGGGTTCACATCCGGATGGTGTTTACGCGCGAGCTTGCGGTAAGCCGCTTTGATTTCCTTCTCGTCGGCTGTCCTTGGCACACCCAGTACGCTATAGTAATCTTTGTAGCCTGCGCTCATGCTAATGCTCTTCCGCTGACTGCAGCTTTAATGATTCAAGCCGGCTGCGTTGTCGTCTATATTACATCAGACGACAACGCCAGAACTGGCTTCCGTTCAAGCTCCTGCAGTTAAATTGTTATTCTACGTTGATTGTAATCTTTTTAGGCTTAACTTCTTCGGTTTTGGGGATTATTATCTCCAAAATGCCGTCTTTGTAAGTAGCCTGCACCTTATCGGGTTGAACCGGGACACCGATGCTGAATGTTCTCTGGAAAGGCCCATACGGACGTTCCATCCGAACATATTTATCAGTATCGGATTCCGCGATTCTCCGCTCTCCTCTTATAGAGAGCTGTTCGCTGGTAACCTCGATATCAATGGCGTCTTTCTTGAGTCCGGGTAGTTCAGCTCTGACAATAACGTCAGCCTCTGTCTCCAACACGTCAACTACAGGCGCCCACGATCTTGTGTTAACGGCCTCAGGGCCATCCTGGCTGATCTGTTCGTTGAAGGCTCTATTCACCTTTTCCTGAAGAACAGCCAAGTCTCTAAACGGATCCCATCTTCTCATTGCTTGTCCTCCTCAATTGGATGGTAGATGTTGGAATATATGCTTCGGGGTTATTATAACCCCGAAGCTATGCTAACAGGTGCGGCTATTCCGCCCTGAACCTTTATTCAGCCTTGAACTCTGCATCTATGACACCATCATCTTCAGCAGCTTTTGCTCCCGGATCGGCAGCCCCTTCTGGAGGAGCCTCTTGTCCGGCGGATGCCTGCTGGTAGAGAAGCTCAGAGAGTTTATAACTTCCCTGCTGCAGAGCTTCAGATGCCGTTTTGATCTTTTCGGTATCATTGGATTCCAGAGCCTTGCGGACATCGGCAATCTGGTTCTCAAGAGAGAGCTTCTGATCAGATGGAACTTTCTCTCCCAGGTCCTTGATCATCTTCTCTGTTTGGTATATAAGCTGTTCAGCAGTATTCTTAGCTTCAGCAGCCTCTTTGAGTTTGATATCTTCAGCTGCATGGGCCTCTGCCTGCTGCATCATCTTATCAATCTCTTCCTTTTTCAGTCTGGTAGAACCAGTGATGGTTATACTCTGCTGCTTACCGGAAGCTGTATCTTTTGCCGAGACATTTACTATACCATTGGCGTCGATATCGAATGTAACCTCGATCTGAGGAACTCCCCTTGGCGCTGGTGGAATACCAGTCAGGTGGAACCTTCCGAGGCTGGCATTATACTGTGCCATCTCGCGCTCACCCTGCAGGATGTTGATCTCAACTTCAGTCTGTCCGTCCTGAGCAGTTGTGTAGGTCTTACTTTTCCGGGTAGGAATCGTTGTATTGCGTTCAATCAGTTTATCTGTGATTCCACCCAGAGTTTCTACACCCAGAGTCAGTGGGGTTACGTCCAGAAGAACAACGTCTCTGACTTCTCCGCCAAGGACTCCAGCCTGAATCGCAGCACCAATAGCAACTACTTCATCCGGGTTAACGCCCTTGTTCGGCTCTTTTCCGCCGGCAAGCTTCTTGACCAGTTCCTGGACCATCGGCATTCTTGTGGAGCCTCCGACCAGGATGATTTCCTGTATATCTGACTCGGAAATCTTAGCGTCGGCAACTGCCTTCTTATATGGTTCTATACAGCGGTCCAACAGGTCACGGGTAAGTTCTTCGAACTTCGCTCTGGTAAATGTCTGGTCCAGGTGCTTAGGTCCGGAAGCATCAGCTGTGATATATGGAAGACTGATATTGGTTGTAACCATTGAAGAGAGCTCGATCTTAGCTTTTTCTGCAGCTTCTTTAACCCTCTGAAGAGCCTGTTTGTCGTTGCGCAGGTCTACACCCTGGGTGGATTTGAACTCATCACAAATCCATTTGACGACTCTCTCATCCCAGTCGTCTCCACCAAGGACAGTGTCTCCGGATGTTGACTTGACTTCAAACACGCCTTCTCCGACTTCCAGGATGGATACATCAAATGTTCCTCCACCAAGGTCCCAGACAAGAATGGTTTCATTACCTTTCTTATCCATGCCGTAAGCAAGCGCTGCTGCTGTAGGCTCGTTAATAATTCTGACTACTTCAAGTCCGGCTATTTCACCGGCTTGCTTTGTGGCTGTCCTCTGTGCATCATTGAAGTATGCAGGGACAGTGATGACGGCTTTCTCGACCTTCTCGCCCAGGTATGCTTCGGCGTCAGCTTTTAGCTTCTGCAATACCATTGCCGATAGCTCTTCCGGGTTATAAGTCTTGTCATCTATCTTGACTTTGAAGTCCAGACCCATGTGTCTTTTTATCGAGGACACTGTACGGTCCGGGTTTAATATCGCCTGGCGTTTGGCAGTAACGCCTACCAATCTTTCGCCAGTCTTTGAGAATCCGACCACAGAAGGTGTCGTCCGGTTGCCTTCGGAACTAGGGATAACTACAGACTCCCCGCCCTCCATAACCGCCACAACGCTATTAGTGGTCCCAAGATCAATTCCTACTGTTTTTCCCACTTTAGTGTTCCTCCGAACTTTGCAGCTTGGCAAACGTATCAAGAGCTACGGCATATTGGTGCACATTATTGATGGCTGATTCAGCCATCAATAATGTGCACTAGCCGTTCTCGGTGATTCGATGCAACTATTGTATTATATTACTTGAGTCTATTGATGTCAAGTAAGTTATGCCCCATAGTTGATGTTTCTAAACATTTATTTTTGTAGAGCGAAAAAATAGCATATAAATTTGATAGGTCGTACCTGGTTGACCAGAGTAACTGTATTAAAACAAGGGCCTGTTTGCGACAAATATCCGATAATCTTCCAAGAATATCTGGAACATCGAGATTGGAGTGAATGTCTTAGCATGTGGTTGCGTCTAATGTATGAGCAGTTAGACTTGTTTTAGAAAGCAGAGACTTATCTACTGGGGGCTGAAATGCGTCTGTCGAAATTACTGATACTATCCGTAATGCTTATAATAACTGCGCGAACCTGCGCACTGTCTGAAGTTGAGGATAATCAGGTCGGAGTTTGGAAAAAGTTGCCCTTGCCTGGTCAAGAAAAAGGTAGTGGCAGAAACAGATATATTCAAAATCTCGGAGTAGATAAAGATGGAATTCCCTGGGTCATTATCGACCAGTTGCTCTACTATTGGGACGGAAACACATTTATCAAGGTTGCCGGTTTCGATGCCAGAAATAATAATGGAGTTTATTACATAATTGGTGGAAATGACAGAGACCTCTATTTATTACAACCAGGCAAAGATAAACTTCATTATGACGCCTATCTGTTGGAAAATAACAAAATGTTGTTTGTAAGAGATTGTTATATGAATGGCAATGGTAGTGATTTCTGTCCAGTTTATGTTTCAAAAGCAGGGAAGCTCTGCAACTGGGGGAGTAGATTTCTTGCAGTTTATTCAGGAGGTGTTTGGAAGAAGATAGAGACCAGCCTTAATGCGGACAATGCATCCATTTTTGATTTTGGTGACAAGGTCTATTTCTATTTTAATGGAAATCTATGCACTATAGATAGCAGCAATAATATAACCTCAAAAGACATAGCGATCCCTCCCAATACTTCTAATGGCGAATCGGCCGCACTATGGGGCAAAGATACTGTCATCGTCACCAACCGTGCGGGAACAGTCGCAGCGTTTAGTCTCCAAACCGGCGAACTGGTTACACTTCCTCAAAGTATTACAGACCTTTTTGTAAAAACCAATAATTGTGGTTTTCGCTCTCTAGCTAATGGAGAGGTGCTTTTTTACCACAGTGCGAATCAAATGCCCAGTACATTAAAAATCATAAACACGGATGGTCAAGTCAAGAGCATAGAAAATCTGGCTGCGCAAGGACTCTCAGTCTTTCAAAATGAAATGACTCCCTTGTTGAATGCGCCAGATGGTTCGTTTTGGCTCAAGTCCTCCATTGGAGGAGTTATTCAGGTTATGGGTGGTAGTGCAATCGTATATGACTGGCATACGGCAGCCCCAATGAGCCGAATCCGTAAAATGTGTCTTGGTAGAAAGAACACAATATATGTTCAATCAGAAGACGGTATCTATGTTTATGATCCAACTGGTAATAACAAACAGAATGAACAGGTTGCAACACACTGGCAAGACTATAGTATCAGTAGAGTATCAATCCAGGATAGCCTTGGTAGAATATGGTGTTTTCTAAAAGATCATTCAAAGGAAATATCCTGTTGGGATGGTAATAAATGGACCCATATCCCATTCTCTGATGAGAAATTGTATCCTGAACCAACAATGATTGATGATCGCGGACATATAATATTAAGCAATCCCAGATTCGACACCGAGTGTTATGTAGTTTCTTTGGAAAGCATAAAGAAATACAACAGTGTTGAGGATGCACTCGTTGCTCTTGTGGCAGAAGGATCAAAATGGTTTGAGACACAAGGATACACAGGTTGCGTTGTTGATCAGAGCAATCATATACTCCTTTCAGGCAATGGTTTCCATGGAGTTGAAATGTGGGACGGAAAAAGATGGACTACATTTTCTGAGATACCCAGCCAACCAATGGTCCTGGAAAGTAAGAAGTATGGATTTCTTGTTTACTCACGGGATTCCGATAACAGGTATTATAACTGCACTAATGGACAATTGGCACCAATTGACTTTGGACAGTCGGAAGCTGGAAAAATGTTACTCGGGCCACAAGGCATTCAACCATTCGATGAAGAGCTGTTAAAACAGAGACCTTATGCCTATATACAAATAGATATTGGCAGTCAAGGAAACCCAATAATAAAGGACCCCGGTTCTAATGTCAGTTATACAATTTCAAACCATAACTATGAATCCAGAGGGATATTGGGTAAAACACGCAGCGGTGGTTTCTGGCTTGCAGAGTCTCAGTCCAACCGGGTCTTATATACAGCAGATGGTGAAGTATTTCCTTGCGATTTCAGCAACTTGCCTCTTTCCGACATAAAGCACAGTAATCTTCGTTTCTATGAAGATCCGGGGAACAACTTATGGGTTGATGCTGGTTACTATGCAGGAAAGAACCATCTATTTATGTATTCCAGACCCAGTGCTCAGATTGGCTTCGAAAACCCTCCCAAAACAGCAGCACGTTCTGTTGTTATGAAAATAACAACAGATAATGTTCCGGCAAATACCAAGCTCTTCTGGCGAATTGATGATGCCCCTTGGAAACTTACCGAAGATGACTCTCTGAAGCTGGACTTCCTTAAAAATGGCAGGCACAGTGTTCAGATTAAGGCGATAGATGGAATAGGTGGAGAGATTGCTATTAGCAAACCAGTTCAAATCGAATCAATGGCAGGATTTCCGAAGACGGTACTAGTGGGTAAAGGACCATTTAGTACTGATGACTACAACTGGTTGCTACCTGTATCCGGGATACCTTCCTACAAGGGTGCACAAATGGGTTTTACTTACAAAATAGACACTGGAGAATGGATGACAGCTACGGATAGAGGTGAAGCCATACTCGGAAGGTTGAGTAAGGGTGCACACACCATTTCAGTTGCCGCAGTTGAAGATGGTTTATTCACAGATCCTAATCCTGTAAGTTTTGAGTTTACATATTCCCCCAATATAGAGCGAATTGCAGATAAGTTGATATTGCTTTTATCAAGTCAGGATCCTGGTGTTCGGGAAAAAGCTACCAGGGAATTGAAATCTGCCGGACCGGAAGTAGTTTTGGAGATTCGTAAACAGTTGAAGGCTGTTAGGGAAATATTGAACAATAGTTGGATGCTGGATCAGGCAATGAATGAAATGGTAAACAGGTAAAGGTATTATTTTACAGCTTTCTTGGAGGCTACTATGCATATACATAAACTATCCATCATATCCGCCATTGTACTCATGGTTGCAACTGTATGTCTATCAGTGATTGCCCAAGAAAAACCCATCGGTGGCTGGATTAAAATGCCTTTACCGGTTGCTTCGAATGATGTTACTCCCAGAGTGCAATTCTTTTCAACGGATAAGGGAGGAACCCCATGGACAATCATATACGGTGCTCTCTATTACTGGGATGGTAAGCAATATGTTAAACCAGTTGATAGTGATGTGAAGCAGACAGGGGAATTGAGTGGGTTTGTAGGAGGAAACGACAGAGATCTCTATGTAGTGCAAATGAGTAACGACATGCAAAACGGATCACTTCTAAAACTCGCTAATGGAACTGCAAAATATATTACAGACTGTCCTACTGGGCATTTTTATGATTCGTTTCCTGTATATGTCTCAAAGGATGGAAAGCTGTACAACTGGGGAGGTAAATTTCTGGCGGTATATTCCTCAGGATATTGGAAACGTATCGAAACTACCCTTAATACATTTGGTACATTGGTTTTTGAAAGCAATAACACGATTTACTTCTATTACAATGGAATACTGTGTTCTGCAGATGGAGAAGATAACCTGATTACCAAAGACGTAACAGTTCCGCTCAAGCAACCGAAAGATTATGAGCTTCCCAAAGGCGCAATTTGGAGCAAGGACTGTGCATTGCTCAGTTCTCCTTCGGAAAATGGTGTTGTCTGCTTGAATCTGCGCAAGGGTGAGATAATACCACATTCTGATGATATTGCTCATCTTTTGGATGGTTTTCTTGTGGCGGGGATGCTTTCGCTGCCTGATGGATCAGTTGTAATATCAGGAAGAGTTACCAAAACGAATGAGCAGCTTATGTATACTCTCAATCCATCTGGCAAGATTGATACTATACAGCTTGATGATTATCCTGCAGATATTAATACCGCATTACAGAACCAACAGGTCACATTCTGCAATATAGAAGGCAGTCTTTGGATTGGATTACCCAGCGGGGGTATTCTTCAGATCAAAGACGGTACTCCGATCCTGCATGATTGGCGAAATGGTGCTCCTTTTGGATGGGTGACAGCTATCAGAAAGGGGATCGGCAATACCATATATGCAAGCTCGGAAAATTATATATATGCATATAATTCTGACTCTGTATACCAACCATCAAGTGACTGGACCGAGTATTCATCAAGCAATTCTACATTAATAAGAGATGCAAACGGGCACATGTGGATGTTTCTTGTTGATCATCCGGGTAAGATCTCATGCTGGAAAAATGGCAAATGGAATCATTATGATCTTCCGGCAAAATCAAACGATATCGAGTGCATGTTCTCAGATGACCGTGGACACATATTAGTAGAATCCATTCATGACAATAGAGCCTGCTATGATTTTTGTCTCAATGGTATTAGGAAGTTTGATTCGATGGAAGATGCACTTGTTGCTGCTGTTGCTGATGGTGCTAAGACTTTCAATTCACCGCGTGGACGGTTAGGATGCATACTTACAAAGGATGGCCGCATTGTTTTCAGTCGTAATAATGGCGAGGGACTCAGCATATGGGATGGAAAACATTGGGGCAGAGTTGCATTGTCCCAGGAGGACAATGCAATATTAGAGAGTTCTAAATATGGATTCCTGGTCCGTCACGGTTTTGATGAGTGTAAATTCCTCATGTACGATCGAGGACAATTAGTGCCTATTGAGTTTCCAGGAGACAGTACCAGGCAATTTCTTGTAGGCTGTTCGGGTTTACAACCTTATGATGAGGATCTGTTCAAACGAAATCCGAACTCCTATTTTGTTGGTGAGCGCATTAATGCAGACTCTATCAAGATCCATGCCCCGGGCTGCCCTCTAAATAATGAGGTAATATTGGCAAACTACAACAGTCATTTCTCCATTCGTGGCAAAGGGTTCCGTGGTGGGATGTGGTTAAATACATCGTATGCGGGAAAACGCTTTTTCTATCTTGGAGGCAAGGTAATTATGTGCGATTTTGCCAACACACCTTTGGAGTTTTCATCGGCATTTGATATATTTATGCTTGACGATTGTGATGGGAATCTATGGGTCAATGTAGGATCATATCTTGGTAAACAGCACGTATACATGCGCAGAGCACAAGGAGTAAAGCTGAGATTGTCTGAACCTCCAGATAGTACAGGGCATTCCGTGAAACTAAAGCTGAGTCGTGATTCAATCATTCCGAAAGATAGTCAACTGTTTTGGAACGTAGACGATGGTGAATGGAATCCTTATGAAGTGGATTCGACAAGGATTGCCTTTAACAGCAACGGCAAGCATCAAGTCAAACTAATAACTGTTGACAGCATTGGTTGTGTGATTGCTGCGAGTTCTCCGGTTACCATTAATTCGAAGGGTCCTTATCCGGAAACCAAATTAGCCAGCAAAGGACCTTTTACAGTAAAAGAGATGAAGTGGAAGCTTCCAGTGACAGGGACTTCACCAATTCCGGGAGCAAAAATTGGTCTGATGTACCGGATAGACAAGACTGAATGGGTAGTTGCTTCTGATTCAGGTGAAGCAATCCTTACCGGTATTAGTGGTGGATATCACAAAATCGAGGTCGCAACATTGGAGAATGGGGTAGTTGCAGATCCCAATCCAGTGCAATTCGACTTCACATACGCACCAGATTGGGAAGAATCTGCACACAGAATACTGATGATGTTTGGCGATCCTGATCAGAATGCCAGGAACAAGGCACTTACGGAATTGAAAACGTTGGGACCTGGAGTAGTCCCCGAACTCCGCAGGCAACTTGACCTTCTGAGAACAACTCCCCCGGAAATCTCCCAGGTTGAGGATATCATCAATCGGATCGGAAAGTAACTTGCTCACAGACTTATTGTATTGCTGGATTATTTTGATGTGTCTTCGGATTTCGCTAAGTCTGCAGGGAATACACAAGCATGTAACAACTCTACAGACAGTTTATTGCACGCCAGGATAAATGCCTGAGTTATACTTGGGTTTTGCACGCTGGCTGTGTTAGCAGATCCTGAAAACTGCGTTTCGAAGATTGGGGATGAATTTTGGTCTGAGCTGCCATAAATGCAAAGATTTCCGGAGATGCTGACAATTCCTAAGGTAGGTTCCAGAGAAGACCATTGTTTGGCGGCATCCATGATGCGTTTCTGATGAGCTCGCATTCCTGATTCCCAGGCAGTCATGAGCTTAGTGTAGTTTCCTTGTTGAGAGCGGTATTTTTTGAGCTTGGCGGTGTAAGATGGGTCGGTTTTTGCTGGTGCAATCGGTTTCTTAGGCCTTGGTGTTGTAAAATCAGGGAGAATCGGAACGGGTACTCCTTGATAATTCGATATTTGTAACACTATATTGCCATCAACCGAACTGGCAGCCTTGCTGCTGTCGGTATTTTCCCAATGATTCAACGTAGCTGCATCCTGCATGGGAATGAATGTAATGCCTGTTTCAAGGCTGGTAAGGGCTGATATCAATTTGTCGTTAAGAATACCTAGTGCTCCTCCAAGAACGATATCCGATGGGTTCTTGCGGCAAACAACTACTCCCAATCGCTTGAACGGTGCCAGATTACTGAGTTTAACTACATCCAGTTTTTCAGGTACTGATGAAAGATCAGCGAATTTCGAGATATAACTGGCAAGAAGCCTGGTGCCCGGCGCTGCAAATGCGTAGACGCGTCTTTTCTTGCCACTAGTCATAACCAGACCGGATATTGCAACCTGTTCGCTATTTTTTGTATTACTCGCCAGCCAATCGGCAAAGGCCTTTGGAAATAAAGGTTTTATCGCATCATTTATATCTGTGGTGCTATTTAGTAAGAACACACGGCTTGAATCTATTATGGAATTTGGGTTAAAATCGCTTAACGGTCTGTAAATCCAATCATATACATCTCCCCCAGGTTTGGAGATGGTTTTTATCCAGTCTTGAGCAATTTGCTTGTCCACATTTGAAACGATTTGCAGCGGGACTATGTTGTACTGGCGGACGATATGCAGTCCACTGTCTTCAAACGACTCAGCATATGCGGTAGAAGTTGCCAGTTCATTTAATTCATCATACAATCTCATTTCATCCGGAGCTGTGATCATTATATGAATGCCGTTGTTAGCACCGGGTTTTCTGAAGACTGTGACCATTACTGAGTTGGGTTCTATCTGACCTGAGGGCATTCCTACAAGTCTGTCCAGTGAAGGAAGCTCTTCTGCTGCCTTTTGACGATTCACTATTACTAGTACATCCGTTTTGCTGAGTTCTACTGCTCTGCTCGAATGCGTGCTGACAGTATAAAAACTCCCTGCATTGACACTTAAAGTCTGCAATATGCCGGCAAGATTTTCCGAAGACTCAGTCGTTACAATAGTAAACTTGGACCTTGATAGTAATTCACCCAGGCTTGTAGAATTCGCTAAAGAAATTGTAGAGCCAGCAATAAATACAATCAGGCAGATCATAATGAAACAAAAAATGTGCTGTATCTTCAGACTATACATAATACGACTCCTATATATACCAGTGTGTCAGACCAAATGCACGCATGTCAGAACACATGGTATAAAGTATACTTGATGTATGATAGCATGAACTGAACACCATTGCAGAGTGGGGGCTGATATGGGACTTATTTACAAACAGAATTGGGAAGATACCAAGAGTCGTTTGGATAATTTCTGGGAACCAGGACCGACAGATAGACCTTGCATTGCTGTGACTGCAACAATGCATACGGAGATACTACATCCCGGAACACCCGATTCACCTGAAGCCTACTGGTTGGATCCTGATTATGTGTGCAAACTTATGCTGCATTATGTATCTTCGGTATACTGGGGTGGTGAATCCATTCCCTCGCTTTCAGTTCATCCACTAATGTCTGGCTGGTTCCTGGGGTGCTCTGAACATGCAGTATATGAATTCGGTACCATATGGCTGAGCGAGTTCATGAAGTCGGTCGATGACCACTCAGCATACAATCCCGGCTCTGCAGATCCACTACACGCTCGGATAGAGGAGCTGACTAACCGGATGTTGGATGCTGCAGAAGGAAAATGCTTGGTTGGTTATCCATTTCCGATGAACATAAATGATTTACTCCCTATGGCGATCGGTGCAGAGAAGCTTTTGATGGAGCTTGTGGACAATCCCAATGGGTGCAGACAGGCAGTGATTGAAATGTGGGAGAAATGGGATGCAGAATCAACATACTTCCAAAAATTGGTTGACGCCAGGCAGGATGGCCATTTCTGGGGTTGGCCTGGACTTTGGGGCAGCAAGAATGCAACACTCACACAGTCAGATATGTCATGCAACCTTGGACCAGTGGATTACGAACGATACGTCTGTGCAGAGCTTGACCTGCTTGGGGAAAAGTATGAACGAGTCTGGTATCATCTGGATGGACCGGGGGCTATACGACATTTACCTGCACTGCTGTCGAAACCCTATCTGAAAGTTATCCAGTGGGTTCCCGGAGCTGGACAGCCACCGAATGGTCCTTACTGGATCGATCTCTACAAGCAGGTGCAAGCAGCTGGCAGAGGACTTGATCTGGACGTTCCCCAAGAACATATGGAGTATCTACTACGTAACTTAAAACCTGACGGTTTAATGCTTAGGACTTCTGTTGAGTGTCCGGAAAAAGCTGATGAATTAGTAAATGGCTGTGTGAAAATCTCCGGAATGGATGTATAGTGTATAATTCTCGTAATAGACACGGGGGCCGACTGTGAAGTTGATTAGCAAAGATACGTTTATGCGCCATGAAAATGGTGCTACTCCTATGGCGGGTTTGTTTCTCTATATTGATCCCAATGATCCTGTTATTTTGCTGCGCATATACAACAGCATTGGTAATGATACGTGGGATGAGCATATCGACTACATAAGCAGGGATAATGGAGCGACCTGGGCGCATCATCGCTTGGCACAGAGGCGGGAACCAGCTGAGGATGGCGGGCATTTCAGTTACGGGGAAGCTGCAGCTGTATACAATTCAAAACTGAACAAGCTTGTTGTCGTAACAAATTACGGATATGAACCCGATGCCGAAGCTGCATCTCTGGATTATCCTCATCGCTCGCATATTAAAGCATCATCACCGGATTCCATTTACGATAGTGAAGCATTGCTTACTGATTTCGGGTTTATCGGCGGATCTTATATGAGTTTCTGCCATGCATTCATAGATTCCAAAGGACGCGCGATTTTCCCATGGATGACTACGATGCTGGATAATCCCGGGATAAATCTCAAGGATCGCGGATTTCTGATTAGAGCCGGGACAGACAATGTATTGGCGGACTATTATGAAACTGCGGTATTGATAGGTGACTTCGACCAGGGAGGAAACGCATCCTGGCATGTTGGTAGTATGGCACCATTCGATATAGAGGATGTTTCCAGAGGTATGTGTGAACCTGCAGTTGCAGAACTCTCTGACGGACGTTTTATAATGATCTGCAGAGGCAGTAATGCCGTATATGAAGGCCTCAAATGGGAACCTAAGCCTGGTTATAAGTGGATTTCCTATTCTGAGGATGGATGTGAGACATGGTCCAAGCTCCAGCCATTGGGTTGCACAGACAGCGAATCAATTGAGTCCAGTGCGACAGGTTCGTGTGTCTTCAGGTCAATCAAAAACGGCAAGCTCTACTGGTTAGGAAATCTGTGCATGGGCGGTGTACATGCAATCGGTAATTGGCCGAGAACCCATCTGTGCCTGGCTGAGCTTCAGGAAGATGCTGCTGTTGCAATCAAACGAGAAACCATATCTGTGATAGACAAAGCAACAGAGTCCGAAACAGATCAGATCCAGCTCTCCAATTTTAGGATGCTGCAAGACAGACAAACCGGAGAGATAGTAATATTACTCAACAGGTTCTTCGAGCGGGGTGGGTTAGAGAATCTTGCCTGGCACGATACAGATTTATATATGTATAGAGTTCAGATAGATTGATGGAGGATTGTATTGTATAAGTTCATTTGTGTAATTGCTTTATTAGTGGTTCTTGGAATGCCATCGTGGGGAATTGATGCACCGGTTCTGGCTGTGCCACAGGTTGATGTGGCGCCTACACTCGATGGCCGTATATCTACCGGTGAATGGGCGAAAGCCGCAGTAACAAGCGGATTCAGGGAGTATGGTAGCGGTTATCCGGCTATTGGTAAAACGATAGTATCCGTCTGTTACGATAATTCCGCTCTCTACGTGTTGTTTCGCTGCTACGGAGAAGACATAAACAAAATCGTCGGTGCTCTGGTACCGAGAGATTCACCCATCTGGAACGACTCTGAGGTTGAGACCTTTATAGTACCAGTCGATTGGACCGGAGGAAAATACGCACACTTTATTGCAAACTGCGCGGGATCAATTACTGATGAAATGGATTCCGGCAGTTGTGATTCAAGCTGGAATCCGGAATGGAAGTGTTCAACTGGAAAAGAATCCGGCATGTGGTTTGCTGAGATGGCCATCCCCTGGTCATCAATAAACACAACTCCAAAAACCGGAACCGTTATGAAAGCCAATTTTGGAAGAAATGCAATCACTGTCTCCGAGGTAACTTCATGGTCTCATGTGGCTGGGGCATTTCATCAACCTCATTTCTTTGGAAGCCTGGTTCTTGTTGGCAAAAAATCAGTAGTTGCAGTATCGGATATGCCTGGTAGAGGTTCCGGAGAGTTTATTCTCAAACCTGAAATTATAGGCGACAGCTCTGATGCAATCACAATGTCATATCAAGCGAGTGTTATGCCCGGAAGCCACTCAATAAGTGGTCAAGCAGTCAAACTCGTTAAGGATACCCGGATACCTATCGTAGTGGGATATGGAACGAAGGAAATCTCATTCAAAGCCACTGATAATAAAAAACAAGTGCTTTGGCAACAGTCAGTGAAAGTGGAGATTCCGGATCTACCAGCTAGAATTGCATCGCTTGAGAAAAGTCTTGCAGGTGTAAAGAAGCGATCATCCATATCAGATGCTGATGCACAAAATATCGCATCAAAGCTGGATGCAATGAAAGCACAGACTCAGCAAAAGCTGGATACAAATGGCATTCTGGCTATGACACGTGCTATGGACGCAATTGATTGCCGTTTATCAGATTTGAGCAGATTGATTTCCGCACGACGTGTCTCCGGCAAAAATGCTGATGCCCTTTCATATTTCGTGACTAATCCGGAATCGACTTTCAAGGTGCAGCCAAACAGTCCTAACCCGGGACCGCTGGCACGTGAGCTTAAGATTGCCATGGCAAAGGCTGAGTATGAACCAGTACAGTTTGCCGTGTGCCCGGTAAAATCTGACCTGAAAGGGATTAAAGTCACTACTACAAGCCTTAATGGTCCAAATGGAGCTGTAATTCCTGTTGACCGTGTGGTTATAACTCCTATTGCCAGCGTAATATGTAAGGCCTCAACATCCGGTGCCAGGCTTAAGGATGAAATACCGGATGTTTTACTCCCCAACAGGCCAATGGATGTTGCTGCAGGGAGAAGGCAACCTTTCTTTGTAACAGTGCAATCGACTTCGGCTGACGTTGCAGGCACATATCATGGCACAGTTACAATAGCAGTAGAGAACTCTATAACTACTAACCTACCGTTGACTGTAAGAGTATATAATGTAACACTGCCTGTGAAATCAGGGATGCGGACAGCATTTGTTCTCTGGGGTACTTTCAAGAGTTTTATGGAGAACTCCAGTCCTGACGCATATCTCGACACCTATATCAGATATTCCAAAATGATGCTTACTTATCGCATCAGTCCTATCACAATGTGGAGTCCGAGCAAGGATTCCAGTGGTAACTGGGATTTTACCGGCTACAATAAATACCTGTCAGCTGTTGTGCCATTTGGTTTGACGACGTTGAATATCGGTGGTAATGGTGAAGTAGCAGGAGCTAAGAATGCTGATTTTGTTGTTGCAGCCAAGCAGAACTTAAAGAGCAAAGGCTGGTGGGACTTAGCATACATATATGGATATGATGAAGCTCCTGGAAGCTTGCAGGATCAGTTGGTGGCGAACTATAAGGCATTGGTTGATGCTGTTCCTGACGCTAAAGTAATGCAAACCGGCTGGTCTCCTGCAGACAAGCTCAAAGGACTTGTCAAAATATGGTGCCCACTTACAGCTAATGCAGATTTGGATGCCTGTTATACAGCTCAAAAGGCCGGTGATGAAGCATGGTGGTATGTATGCTGCGGACCTACTGCTCCATACGCCAATCTGTTCGTAGACTATCCTGGAATTGACCACCGGATGTTGGGCTGGATGACATACAAATATAAAATCACCGGTTTGCTTTATTGGGGCGTCGACGTTTGGCCAAATAACAAGGCATCAGTGGATTATTATGACAAGACTAACTATGCGGACTGGGATCCTAACTCCTTCGGCACTGTGATGGGTGATGGTTATTTGCTTTATCCAGGACGAAACGATTCGCCGGTTGCCTCGATGAGACTTGCATTGCTTCGGGATGGTATAGAAGATTATGACCTGTTCAAGGCAGCTGAAGCACTTGCTGTAAAGAAGGGTAATGCAGGGAACAAGCTCAAAGGTCTGTTGAACATTGATCCGAAGATAATCAAGAACCTGATGGAGTTCAACCAGAACGGTAATGATATGCTTAAGTATAGAGAAGCGATATTAAAAGAAACCGAGGCATTGAACAAGTAAGATAAGGATGCATCCTGCTGGTATGAGCGTTCTAAACAAGAGATCATACCAGCAGCGATCAACTACAGGTTAATCAATCTCTTTTTTCATCAGAGCATACCTGCGAGACTCGCGGAATCCAGCCTCTGCATAGAGTCTTGCTGCTTTATCATCCGTCGAAAGAAAAAATGCATTGTGCAGTCCGGTGTTGCGCATAATTTCCAGCGTCCTGCAGAGCAATACTGCACCTACACCACGTCCACGCTGAGAGACCGAAGTTCCAAAAGGTCCGAATCGCTCTCCGTTATGGTGGGTAAATCCTATAACTTCCCTGTTTTCAACGGCTACCTGAACTTGACAATAGACTGCACTATGTTCAGAAATTTTGCTTAGCGTTTCACGCACATATCGCTGCCAGTCTCCAGGAAACTCTCGTTTCAGAAAGTCAAAAAGTGCTGGAATAAGCTCAGGTCGTGAATCTTGAAAGCTAACATCCCCCGCAGTCAGTATATTTTCTTTGTCTTGTATCCATTCAGGTCTGCGGTATCTCACTAAATCCAGATCCATAGATAACAGATGAATCACCTTTACATAGACTCGTTTTTCCAGCCATGTGATGGTGTTAGGATAAGCAGTGACATCCACACCTGGTGTCCACCAGTTTGGGGCATAAGTGCCAACAATGATTATTTTCTTTCCATTCTCTCTGAACCAGGATTCTACTTGATTAAATAATTTGGTTCCGATACCACGGTTCTGATAATCCGGATGCACACCAAACAATGTGATCCAGCACCTCTCGCTGTCATCGGGCATGTCTTCCATTGGATGACTTCTTATATATGCAACTATGAATCCGACTATTTCTCCATCCATTTCTGCTACTAATACTCCGGATGGGTCGAAGTTTATATCCAGGAATACCTTCTGAACAAACAACTCCGGAGTAACTACATCTGCAGGTAGAACGGCATTTGCTACTTTGCAAACTGATATGAGATCATCACCGACAATTCCTCTAATGTGTATCTTTTTCATAATATCTTCCTTGTTGGTTGCATAAGCTAGAGTATATGGGTTTTGATGAAATTGGACAAGACTGCAAGATAAGGTTTACAAAAAACCAGCGCTAATGCATAATGTGCTCAATGATTCGGTGAGTATATATTCATATGGTATATTGGATGCGTTTGTTTTACCATTTACCCGACAACAGGAGTGTTACATGAAAAGACTAATATTTGTGGTTTTGCTTGGGATGATTTGTATATCAAGCAATGTATTGACTGCAGAACCTCGTATCCGCGACATCTATCCGGACACCTGGGTCGCTACTGATGCACTAGACCGCACGATGCCGTTGTATGGGGTAGTAGGGCCGGTTAAAAAGGATCAGCGCCGGGTTGTTGGCATTTTCTATATTACCTGGCACAGTGACTCCAACAACCAGTTGAAAAGTCCGTATACTGCGGATGTATCGAAGATCCTGGCTAAGGATCCCAGCGCAAGGCTAGATGCTAAACATCCTCTGTGGACTGAAGGCAGTTATCATTGGGGTGAACCGGAAGCCGGTTATTTCCTGAGCAAGGATGAGTTTGTCATCCGCAAGGATATGTCAATGCTATCAGATGCCGGTGTGGATGTGCTGGTGATGGATGTAACTAATGCCGTCCGCTATTGGGATGAATGGAGCGTAGTATTCCCGGTAATGCAGAAGATGAAAGCAGAAGGCAATAAAGTTCCTCAGTTCTGCTTCTGGGCATTTAATGGACCGGTTATCACTGTTGTACAAGACTTGTATGACAAGATTTATAAAGAGCAGAAATACAAAGACCTGTGGTTTATGTGGGATGGAAAACCCCTCCTGCTTTATAACGGCACTCCAAGTGCGGATGCAAATGGAGGCGGAGTTCAGAATCCAAACCCACATTATGATCTAAAGGCCAAGACTGATACTAATAGTCCTCATTATGGTGATCGGGACTATACTGAAGAGTTCTATAAAGACTACACCAAAGAGGTCAAGAAATTCTTTACACTGCGTACAATGTGGTGGGGTTACCATGAATGGGCAGGGAAGCGATATGTAGGCACTGAGGATAACTGGAGTTTTGGTTACGATCTGGGTGATGAGAGAAACAAAGTGAAGAATCCTATTGACCTTGTCTCAACTCATAAAGGCAAAAAAGAGGAGGCTGCAGTAACTCCAGGGCAGCATCCCAGCAGTTTGACCGGCAAGAGCTGGACAAGAGAAAATGGTGAGCCGCAACTTAATGATCAGGACCTTCCATTGCCTACTTTTGTACCCTGGCTTGGAAAAACCGTAGAACATCCTGAGGGATATGGGATATACTTTCAGCAGAGATGGGATGAGGCTATCAGAGCTAATCCACAATTCATGTATATTAACGATTGGAATGAGTGGACTGCCGGTAAATATCAACCCGACAACAACGGAACCACTGATTTCATGCGGCGCAATAGCCCATATTTCTTTGTAGACCAATACAACCCGGAGTTCAACCGTTGCCTTCAACCGATGAAAGGTGGGTATACGGATAACTACTACATGCAGATGGCTGAAAACATCAGACGGTACAAAGGAATTCGACCGATACCGGTCAACCAGGGCATGCAGGCAATAACGATAGATGGACGTTTCAATGACTGGTCAAAAGTCAAAGTAGAATACCGCGATACTATCGGTGATGTATTCCATCGAGACTATATGGGATATGGCGGTCTGCATTACACCAACGACTCCGGCAGAAACGACATTGTTACAAGTAAAGTAGCTGTGGATGAGAATACAGTGTATTTCTATGTGCAGACAAACAAGGCTCTGACATCCCACACGGATAAAAACTGGATGCTTCTGTTAATAGATGCAGATAAGAATTCCAAAACCGGTTGGTATGGTTACGACTATATCATCAACAAAAGCGTAACAGATGACAAGCATTCCACCATCATGAAGTACAATAAAAAGAATCCTGCAGACCCATGGGAAATAGTTGGACAGGTGAGCTACCGTTATGCCGGCAATAAGCTGGAACTGGCTGTTCCAAGAAAATTATTAGGTTTAGTTGGCAATGCCTTAACCTTCGATTTCCACTGGGCTGACAATCCAGCGGACCTGGTCGATCCTATTTCCCTGTGCATAAACGGTGACAGTGCTCCCAACCGCCGATTTAATTATCGGTGTATTTGGAAACTGTAATGTAACATGCGTTTAACAATCCCTCCAGGTTCTCAAGCTTGGAGGGATTGATCTAGTATTGTTACCACCTACTGGTGTTTGTTCTTTTTATTCATCAATTAACTCATATTAGTCTCACTTAACCATGCTTATCCTATTGTCTGCTTCAGAGTTATTGACTGCTCCGATAACAGCGTGTATAATCCTCAGCAATGAATATTCGCTATGGGAGGTTGCAGTTAATATGAGAGCTTCGAAGTTTCTTCTTTTCATTGCTTCCATACTTATTGCACTGGTTGCAGTAGCAGGTGTTTCCTATGCTTCTGTTGAAGAATCAGAAACTGAGATTTACGACCGGACGATAAGTAATTATTTTGAGACAGGCTTACCGAAAGAACTTGGAATACCAGGCAACTTGTCATCAGAAAGAGAAGTATATGTTTTCATATTTGCCGGTGGAGCATATCAATGTATCAAGGTTTTTGCAAAACCGGTTGTTAGCGCCAATGATCTAGCTCTCAGATTAGAAAAAAGATTCAGCACTAGTTACCTAAAGGACTCCAACATCACCTGGAGTAATGAAAACTACAGTGCAGTCAGGATAATGTATTCGACAGGTAAGTTTGGTCAACTTAGCCAATCGACCGACCTGAGAATAGAAGATATCAAGGAAATATTTAGATCAGCTGGTTTTCAGCCACATATAATAGTGAGAGTTCCAAAATATGCAGTAATGCCGTCGGGAGTAAAACCCACGAAGGTTGGACAGAACTACTTCTGGTTCAATCCTGCAAAGGCCAATCTGGGCACGGATTTCAAAATCACCGTAAGCGAGTCAGCAATACTAATCGTTGTATTTATCCTGGTGTTTGCTTTGATTCCCATAATTACCATTGGGAGTATTACTGGTACTGCTGTGTGGGCTATGAAGAGCAAGGCTCCTCTGGAAACCCGGCGTAGGTTGTTTGCAAAGCTGTCCATTATGCCCACATTCCTGGCAATATTATTGCAAGCCCCTCTGTTCATTGTGATTCTTCTGTATACTAACTATATGAAAGAAATAGCAGATTTATGGTTTGGTAGTTATACGACAAAGTCTACTATGCCGTTGATTTCATTCACCCTTCCACTGCTGTTCTTAGCGCTACCAATATCAGTTCTGGCTCAGAGAAAAATCTTTGGAACAACTGAAAACGCGTTTACAACTCCAATAACTCCTGCCGAGAAGTCAATTAATTCTTTAGCTGTCAAAATAAAATTGGTCGTGTTAGCAGTTGCTTTAGCAATTTATATATTGGTGGGGTCCAACGTAAAAAGTTCATATCCACTGATTATTTATATGATGGTAATATTTAGCAGTCAGTTTGTAGTTGATAGAATATTAAGCAAGAAGCGGAAGGAAGTCGCATTTAACAGCGTAGGAATTACCGACTATGATCTTCAGCAGGCTCGGTATAGGGTTACTGCTGAGGCAAACAAGATTGCTCAAATGATAGATATTAAACCGAAAAAGGTTGTTATCGATTCATCATCTAGGGGCCTGAGATACATATATGCAATGGCTCTACCGGGTTCTGTAACCATGTCATACAAAACCTGTCAGGAGCTTAATGACGATGAACTCGATTTTATTCTGGCACATGAGTTTGCTCATCATAAATCACGGCATCTGTGGCTTCAACTCCCGTTGATTATTATTTTGCCTTTGCTCATATTTTTACCCCGAATATTGGTAAGGCATATATCAAATCCGCAGATACTCAAGCCTGTAGTTTTGGTTGCATTTCTGATTACTACAGTGGTTTTGATGGTGCCGTTGCTGATGAGATCAGGCACTAGCAAGAAACGTGAATTTGCTTCAGATGAAAAGGCTCTGCTGACTATACGCAACTATTCAGCCTGCATTACAGCACTAAAGAAGTTAGTCAAATATTCTGAGTATCCTCTTATCCACGAGTACGATGACCTTTCCACACATCCTGCAATCTCAAAGAGAATAGAAAGACTCAAACAAATAGCTCAGGAAAATGGTATTGATACATATTTACCTGAGGATGCAACTACTACAGTTACACTTACTAATCAATAGGGTGTTTAAGAGACATAGCCAGGTATAAAGTGTAAGGAAATGGGCCGGAACCACCGTAGTTCGGGCCCATATTAAAATCAAAGTTTGTGATTGTATCTCCGAATAATCAATGCGTCATCTCTTTCCCACTCTGGCTCTGTAAACCCTAACTTTCCAAGGCAAAAACGCATCCGTTATCTTCCCGGATTCAGCACTAACTGATGTGCCATCGAATGCGTCTTTTGCACTGATGATCTTCCCAATCACTCCCACGCTACCTGTTATATCAGTCTTTCCAGTATTCACAGCTATGATGACTGCATCTCCATCTGGTTTGATGTAATAGCTGACTTTCACATTGTCTGGAGCGGTGAAGTTGGCGGGCACCCAATATGGCATAAACCTGGCTTTCTCCGGTCTGAAGTCCTTCCAGAGCTTCCAGGCTTTTACTGTATAGTTCTGGTCCCAGCCTAGTTCCGTGTCATGCAGCAGACTGATCGCAAAACCATCTGAGTCTATCATGCCTGCCCCCCAGTTGTAGACCAGGAATAATGCCGGGATACCAAAGTTACGTCCCATGAACTCTGCTCGGAAAAAGTCCAGAGGAAGTTGGAATGGTCTAGGAATGCTGGTTAAGTGTTCCCCATCCAGGTAGACATCTACAAAACTGAGGGTGGGGAGGGTAATGGAACCCGACGTATGGGCTACCCAGTAGGTTTTCTTGTGCTGATCCAGCATTATCTTATAGACACGCTTCATAGTATCGCGTATCGACAGGATGTTCTGTGTTGGCTGTCGTTCGCCATTCTCATCGACGTAACCACAGCCGTGTAACTCGTTAGTACAGTCTCCGGGATATGTGAGGCCATCTGTGTATATCCCATCTGGATGATATTTTTTGAACATGTCGGATATACCGTCGATGACCCTGTCGTGCCAGATGCTGTTTGCACAAAGACCGTAGTCAGTCTGTTTGGGTTCTCGTGTATAGACAAACATATTCTTAGCCAGATCCATACACTCCTCGCCGTAGAGAGGATACTCAGGATTGATATCGGCGATCATCCAGCTTGTGTATAGAATCAGATTCATCTTTTTCTTGTGAATTGCATCAGTCAGCGACTTCAGTTCTTCCACATGGGTCGTGCTGGTATCACCTTCATAATCTGTCCAATACTCATGGTAACCAATTACTTTAGCGCCGATATCCCTCTGGTGGTCGAGTTGGGTATACATGCTGATACCGTCAACATCCTTCAACCGCAGGCCTGCTGGTTCCATTTTTGCATATTTCGCAATCAATCCGGGTTTCCGTATGCAGATTTTATTGGTGTAGAAATCCTGGTTTTGCCCAGCATTTTGATGTTATCGAATCTGTCCAGGAGAAGTGTTGTGTCGTCAGCCTTGAATATTTCACTACCCTTTCCAAGTTGTTCTGCGGATTTTGAGACGGATGATATCTTTATCTGACGGACATTAAAATTCGTAAATGGACCGCCCAGAGTTATTACTCCGCCTTCTACCGATACGTTAGGCAGCAGCGCCCCGGGCATACCAGCTGATTCCAGTTTGCCATCCACATAGACACCATCAGCTTTGCCGCCCCAAACCAGTGCTACTGTATGCACTTCACCAGGTTTCCAGGGGAATTGCGCTCCATTTGTACGAGTGTAGAGACCTTTATCGCGCGTAACTTCCCGCATGCCTTTATCGTCCTGGTTCCAATAAAGGCAAATCAGGTTGTCTGGTTCCAGACGTTTGTCTGCCGGCCATTGAACGTAGAATAGGTCAGCGTTCCTGGATGCAGAGTCCATCGAATCGAAATCTGGAGTTACCGTTATCTCTACAGTTCCTTTGGCAGTGTCCAAATTGCCTTTCAGAGGGTAAGTGACCGCGGCTGTGTTCTGTGGACCATAAGGCTGCTTTTCCATCCCGTATCCACCGACGTGTGAATATCCCATATAGTATCTTTCAGATGACATCGGTTTAATAGGACTTGCCTGAAACATGAATGTATATTTCAACCCGTTGCCGATCCTGGTGTTCTTGCCTATGACATTCAATCTAAGGGTAGTTTTGCTTGATTCCGGTATAATCTCAATAGCTTTGTTCGGATCAGCTGGTCTCCATCCTTTTGCAGATTCACACAGCCACTGCAGGCCTTTATCTTCATTTCCCAACCATACATGAGGAAGAAAAAAACTGTTCCAGTATTTGCTTGGAGCAAGCCCTGCATTAAAATCATTCATATCAACACCTGCCCAAACAGTATGCCGGGGGAAGCTGTGAAATAGTGTTGCGAACTGTCTCTTAAATGGTATATCCAATACCAGATTATCCAGCGAAACATCTGGTTTAGTGGAAGTTATACTGAAGTCGAGTTGTATAAATCCATCAAACTCGGTCTTCGCTTTACATATAACTTTGATGCCTTTGGCTTCTGATGTGCTTACGAAACTAACCGCACCTTGGCCCTTGCTGGTGACTTTACATTCTTTCTGGTTCCATGCAAGTCTGGTGCCATTCGTATTAGCTACAAGGCTCATTGGTGCGGCAAGTAATTCGTTTCCGCTTGATATAACCGAGTCAATGAGTCCGATTTTGCCGAAATGGTAGTCTCTGCCCCATAAACTTACACTAAAATTCTTTCCGGTTGTAACTTTGACTGGAGTCCAGGGTTTAGGCAACCAGTTGTTGTCGATCTTTCCAGCAGTAGTACCGAGCCATTTTGGCTTACCTGGGAAGCTCCATTTCTTTTCAGAGAGCTTTATACCAGTCCTATTATCCTTAAAAACAACTGTATATATCCCATCCACTAGAGTAATAGGTTGACTCTTCGCAATACCGCGACCAGTCTGCGGGTCCATATCAATAACTACAGATGTGATGACATTTCCTTTTTCACCACAAACATCAGCTTTTATTGCACTCATATCTTTAGATGAGTCAGCGTTTGCAACCTTAATGAGCAATTGTTTATTGGTAAATAGATAGGATATCTGGGATTCGAATCCTTCGGTCACCTGGAAACTGCCCTTCAGGAGTCCAGATTCTGATCCTGCCGGACCGGCGGAAATGGTTAGTCCATATTTTCCCGGGTTCAATTGCTTTGTAGTGATATCCAAAGAATTTCCGGGTTTCAGTGAGTAACTATCAACTGGTTTACCCAGGCTGTCAGTAATGCTTAGCACAGTAGGGGATGGTACATCAGCAGATGGTATCTTTACAGCTTTCCAATGCTTTTCAGGTTTAATAGCCAGTTTGAATGGCTTATCATTCCCGAATACTAATGTCCCAAACGATTGAGGCTCGTGTAATGTGGATGCTGTAAGCGACCATGTTATTAGTTGCTCCTCGCTGGTCAATCCGTTCGATGGTCTCTGATTTATTGTGCGATCAACTGCAACATTCAACCCCCACTTTGCATTGATCTCCGGCTTTATAGCTTCAAGTTCAGTGAATGGAATGGAGCATACTGCTGCCCAGGCACTCTCACTTTCTGCCGTTTTGATTGTCCATTTCCCATTCCAGCCTGACTCGCGACCTTTGGCATCGTAAATGGTTCCATTAGCTGCCACTATCAATTGATAATAAATACTCCGGGTCTGATTGGGATCCAGAAAAACCTCCACTGCATCGTCGTTCCAGACACCGCCATCTCTGTTTGTTGTGGCTGCAAGGAACGGGTATGTTCCATTTCGGGGAACTCTAAAGGCTATGTACAGCCCGGTATCATCATATCCGACCCAGAATATTGGTTGATTGATTGACATCAAAGCAGTTCCAAAGCAGGTCAGTCCTGAAAATGAGGATGCCTCCAACCAGTCCCCACCATTAGCCAGGCTGGTAACATCCGGTACATTGGTGATCCTGGAAGCAGTCCATACCGGTCGGACGGTATCAGCCGGACATGTTGAATACATTAAGACTGCCATAATAATAAACATTGCCAACGAGAGTTTTTTTAGCATTGCTATCTCCAAATTTTATAGGGATTGGCGCTATTATACTGCAATTGGGGAACTTTCGACACCTTATTGGGTCATTAATCGAGCTCAGATTACTATCTGCAATACTTTTACTTCCATTCTATTGTGTCCGGTGGTACAATTACCGCGTAATCTGCATCATTACTGAATGGTGTGGCCAATGTTTCATGGCAGAGGTATAAATCAGATGAAATCGGTTTTGATGGTCTGGGGCGGTTGGGACGGACACGAGCCCAAGCAGTGCGTGGATGTTTTCGCTCCTATACTCGAAAAGAGTGGATATACAGTAGAAATAACCGACAGTATGGATATCTATACAGATGAAACCAAAATGCGGTCATATGACCTGATTGTCCCTTCGTGGACTTGTGGAGAGATTACTGGCGAGCAGGAAGCTGGTCTGCTTAAGGCTATAGCTGAAGGCACCGGTATTGCCGGTTGGCACGGTGGAATGGGAGATGCATTCAGAAACAACTGCACTTATCAATTTATGGTTGGTGGTCAGTGGGTAGCACACCCCGGTAATATAACAGAATACACAGTAAATATTACCGATCACGAGGATCCTATTACCACTGGTCTGTCGGATTTCAAAATGGTCAGCGAGCAGTATTATATGCATGTAGACCCCTCTAACAAAGTCCTGGCAACCAGCACTTTCGCTGATAATGATGAATCCCCCTGGATTGCTGGATGTGTAATGCCAGCAGTTTGGACCAGAGTTTGGGGTAAGGGGAAAGTCTTCTATAGCTCCCTGGGTCATGTAGCTAGTGACTTCAATGTCCCTGAGGCCAAAGAGATTGTAGTAAGGGGCATGGTGTGGGCTACTCGATAGAATTGAAATGAAAGGATAGTATAAATGGAAAAGACAAAAATCGGAATTATAGGCTGTGGGAATATTGTCGGAGCATATTTCCAGGGTTGCGGGATGTTCCCGTCTTTGGAGATAAAGGCTGTTGCCGACATAATACCAGAGCGAGCAACTGCTGTTGCTACAGCTAATGGCTGTCTGGCAATGAGTATCGATGAGCTTCTTGCAGATCCGGAAATCAAGATAGTTATCAATCTTACCATACCTAAAGTCCATGCTGAAGTGGCTATGAAAGTCATCGCGGCAGGAAAGTCCGTTCACAATGAAAAACCACTTGCAGTAACCCGCGAAGATGGCAAAGCTCTATTAGCAGCGGCCGCCGCTAAAGGTGTGAGAATTGGATGCGCCCCTGATACATTCATGGGTGGCGGAATACAGACATGTATAAAACTTATAAATGATGGATGGATCGGTGATCCTTTGGCTGCGATGGCGTTTATGGTAGGATTTGGCCCGGAAGGTTGGCATCCGGATCCTGAGTTCTTCTATAAGCAGGGTGGTGGACCCATGTTTGATATGGGACCATACTACCTGACAGCTCTTATCGCACTGTTGGGACCCGCGACCAGAGTATGCGGATCTACAAGAATTACATTCCCTGAAAGACTTATTACAAGTCAGCCAAAGTTCGGAACCAGGGTAAAAGTGGAAACACCGACTCACCTTGCCGGTACTGTTGACTTTGCTTGCGGTGCTGTAGCCACTGTAGCCATGAGCTTTGATGTAAGGGCAACAAATCTTCCATGCATAGAGATATATGGCACAGAGGGTAGCCTGAGTGTTCCCGATCCCAACTGTTTTGGTGGTACTATCAAGATTCGAAGAGCAGGAGCCGCTGATTGGAGCGAGATGCCGTTCTCGCACGGTTACACAGATCAGGGACGTGGAATTGGTGTAGCTGATATGGCATATGGACTACGGACTGGAAGAGCGCATAGAGCATGCGGTGAACAGGCATATCACGTATTAGATATTATGCACTCGTTCAGTGATTCCTCCAATTCAAATAAGCACATAATGCTGGAAAGCACTTGCAATAAACCTGCACCATTACCCACAGGTTTGGTTCATGGCTGGTTGGATGAATAACTGACATTGTCCTGTATAATACAGTCAGGCGTGTCTTGTGCACGCCTGACTGTTACGTGTTGATGCTCATATTTCATCGCTTCATTATTGGTGAAATTAACCTCTCGGAAATATGTGCGTAACCTTTTATTATTATCTTTTGCAAAACTGTTGACTTCTGATACATATCCGTGTATAATTTTGTTTGGGTGCAGTGATGTCCCCACACACAACTGGACAATCGCATATACAACCGAATAACTAGTCTCCTTTGGGAAAATTAGACGCCGAATCCCAATGCATTCATGGAATGTATTATTTATGGAGCGGAGAACCCGGTTCCGGGGCGAATCTCTTATGAGAGGGGCTTTCTTCCTACCCCAGCCCGACAGCTAACTCCGTAGGCGCGGCAGGAAGATCCGCAGTTTTCGGTTGAAATGAGTTTGTTTCAGCCGATTTGTTTTGTGAGAGCGAAAATAGTTCTTGACAAACAAATCGGGGCTTGATATAATATACTCCTGTGCCGTTGAAATCTGGACCGATGTTCAGTGATGGACTTAGGGGCAGCATAGCGGTAAGGACACCAAAGTTTGTGCCCATCGCCTGGAGGAAGTTTCTTCAGGCGTTTTATTGTCCCAGCTTATAGGGACGGGTAGCTTCCGATGGCAGAAGAAATCGGAAGCGGTATCCAGTTCTTTGAGAATTGAATAGTGTAAGTGTGATAGAGACAGGGTTAATTTGGCTGTAGCTGGTTGTAAGACTGGTTATCGCTAATCATACATGGAATGACTTTCCATTAGTAAGTTATGCCTCTTTGAGGTATTGACTATAGATTTCTTATGGAGAGTTTGATCCTGGCTCAGGACGAACGCTAGCGGCGTGCCTAAGAAATGCAAGTTGAGCGAGGGGATGGACTTCGGTCTGTCTTCCTAGCAGCGAACGGTCGCGTAACACGTAAGCAACCTGCCTCGAAGTTTGGGATAGCCCTCCGAAAGGAGGAGTAATACCGGATGTGGATACATTTAGACATCTTTGTGTATCTAAAGCAGCAATGCGCTTCGAGATGGGCTTGCGGCCTATCAGCTAGTTGGTGAGGTAACGGCCCACCAAGGCGACGACGGGTAGCTGGTCTGAGAGGATGATCAGCCGGATTGGGACTGAGATACGGCCCAGACTCCTACGGGGGGCAGCAATTAGGAATCTTGCGCAATGGGCGAAAGCCTGACGCAGCGACGCCGCGTGACTGATGAAGTCTTTCGGGATGTAAAGGTCTTTTCTGAAGGAAGAACACAATGACGGTACTTCAGGAATAAGCCCCGGCTAACTACGTGCCAGCAGCCGCGGTAATACGTAGGGGGCGAGCGTTGTCCGAATTCACTGGGCGTAAAGCGCGCGTAGGCGGACTATTAAGTTGATGGTGAAATCCCGGGGCTCAACCTCGGAACTGCCTTCAAAACTGATAGTCTTGAGGTTTGGAGAGGGAACTGGAATTCCAGGTGTAGCGGTGAAATGCGTAGATATCTGGAGGAACACCCATGGCGAAGGCAGGTTCCTGGCCATATCCTGACGCTGAGGTGCGAAAGCTAGGGTAGCGAACGGGATTAGATACCCCGGTAGTCCTAGCCGTAAACGATGGATACTAGGTGTTAGAGGTATCGACCCCTCTAGTGCCGAAGCTAACGCATTAAGTATCCCGCCTGGGGAGTACGACCGCAAGGTTGAAACTCAAAGGAATTGACGGGGGCCCGCACAAGCGGTGGAGCATGTGGTTTAATACGTCACTAACCGTAGAACCTCACCCAGGCTTGACATCCACTGTAAGTCCATGAAAGTGGTACCCCTGTATGGAAACATGCAGCAGTGAGACAGGTGTTGCATGGCTGTCGTCAGCTCGTGTCGTGAGATGTTGGGTTAAGTCCCGCAACGAGCGCAACCCTCATCCGATGTTGCCAGCGTAAAGTCGGGGACTCTTCGGAAACTGCCCGTGCAAGCGGGAGGAAGGTGGGGATGACGTCAAGTCAGCATGGCCCTTACGTCTGGGGCTACACACATGCTACAATGGGCGTTAACAAAGGGCAGCAAGACCGCGAGGTCAAGCTAATCTCATAAATACGTCCTCAGTTCGGATTGCAGTCTGCAACTCGACTGCATGAAGTCGGAATCGCTAGTAACCGCAGGTCAGCTATACTGCGGTGAATACGTTCCCGGGCCTTGTACACACCGCCCGTCACGCCACCTGAATTGTCTGCACCCGAAGCCGGTGGCCTAACCCGTAAGGGAAGGAGCCGTCGAAGGTGTGGGGAGTGAGGGGGACGAAGTCGTAACAAGGTAGCCGTATCGGAAGGTGCGGCTGGATCACCTCCTTTCTAAGGATAAGAGTGTTGCCTGAACGGTTGCAGATTTATCTGCAGTACATGATTTAAGGTGACCGGAGTATCCCAGGTCGTTTCCTGTTTCTATCACGCTTACACTATCCAGTTTTTACTGAACTGGTATGCCGATTTCCCAAAGTGGAGTCGGTATTTTGTTTGGTAAGTGTATTACAGTAGTAATTCATCACGTTCATTACTTTCGTAATGAACTGGGTTTGTTCTTTGTAATACATTGTATTCATTGCTTCGCAATGAATTAGGAGTAAATCCTTCGGATTGACTCTAATTGACAATTCAATAGTGATGAGAGACGCATACTATATATGTACCTGTAACGCAGGTACAGTAAATTAATTATTAAGAACAGGCTTTGTGGTGTAAAATTAAGCTACAAAGGGCGTATGGTGGATGCCTTGGGGCAAAGAGCCGATGAAGGGCGTTGCAAAATGCGATAAGCGTCGGATAGGAATGCATCCTTTGATCCGGCGATTCCCGAATGGGGCAACCCGGCACAGGTAATACTGTGTCACTGGTCGCTGAATATATAGGCGATTCAGAGGTAAGCGAGTGAACTGAAACATCTTAGTAACTCGAGGAAAAGAAAGCGAAGCGATTCCGTAAGTAGCGGCGAGCGAAAGCGGATCAGCCTAAACCTTATGTGTGTTAAAGGAATCGGCCGTTGCACATGGGGTGTTGTGGGATGAACCTGGCAGAACCGATAGTTATGCCAAGGAGTTACAAAAACAATTGCTAGACGAGATGGGCTGGAAAGTCCTGCCGTAGAGAGTGATAGCCTCGTAGTCGAAAGTGATTGTTCTCCTGGTTTTCTCCCAAGTAGCGCGGGGCACGAGAAATCTTGCGTGAATCTGGGCGGACCACCGTCTAAGGCTAAATACTCTTTGCCACCGATAGCGGATAGTACCGTGAGGGAAAGGTGAAAAGAACCCCGGGAGGGGAGTGAAATAGAACCTGAAACCGTATGCCTACAAACAGTCAGAGCACTATGGATTTATCCAGTGTGATGGCGTGCCTTTTGCATAATGATCCGGCGAGTTAATGTATGTTGCGAGGTTAAGCGACTAAAGTTGTGTAGCCGAAGCGAAAGCGAGTCCGAAATGGGCGATTTAGTAGCATGTATTAGACCCGAAACCGAGTGATCTACCCATGGTCAGGTTGAAGCCCCGGTAACACGGGGTGAAGGACCGAACCAGTGTCAGTTGAAAATGGCTTGGATGAACTGTGGGTAGTAGGTGAAATACTAATCGAACTCGGATATAGCTGGTTCTCTCCGAAATGCATTTAGGTGCAGCGTTACGTGTTTCTTCTCGGAGGTAGAGCACTGGATGGCCTAGGGGCCCTACCAGGTTACCAAAGTCAACCAAACTCCGAATGCCGTGAAGTATAGCGTAGCAGTGAGACTGCGGGAGATAAGTTTCGTAGTCGAAAGGGAAACAGCCCAGATCGTCAGCTAAGGTCCCAGAGTGGCGGCTAAGTGTAAAAGGATGTGGGATTGCATAGACAGCCAGGATGTTGGCTTAGAAGCAGCCATCGTCTAAGAAGTGCGTAATAGCTTACTGGTCGAATGTGATCCTGCGCCGATAATGTATGGGGGCTAAAGCCGCCCACCGAAGCTACGAAATCGCGTTTTTACGTGATTGGTAGGAGAGCGTTCCCATCGGGTTGAAGCCGTATCGTAAGAAGCGGTGGACTGTTGGGAAGTGAGGATGCCGGAATGAGTAGCGAAAAGGGGAGTGAGAATCTTCCCCGCCGAAAGCCTAAGGGTTCTTAAGGAAGGATCGTCCTCTTGAGTTTAGTCGGGCCTAAGGCGAGGCCGAATGGCGTAGTCGATGGACATCAGGTGATTATTCCTGAACCAGCTGAGACGTTTGAGTGATGGGGAGACGCAGCGTAGTATGACCTAGGCGGTGTTGGTTTACCGACGTCGGCTGTAGGACCTGTTTGGGAGGCAAATCCCTCAGACATTAAGGGTTCGGCAGTCGAGGAGTGGATGGGAAACCTGAAGCAAACTGGTCATTCATGTTGCCAAGAAAAACCTCTAGCGAGTCAAAAGCTGCCCGTACCGCAAACCGACACAGGTAGGCAAGTAGAGGATACTAAGGCGTGCGAGATAACCCTCGTTAAGGAACTAGGCAAGTTAACCCCGTAACTTCGGGAGAAGGGGTGCCCTGGTGGGGTGGTGTTTTAACACACTGTCTTCATTGGGGTCGCAGTGACAAGGCTCGAGCGACTGTTTAACAAAAACACAGGTCTCTGCTAAATCGAAAGATGATGTATAGGGGCTGACACCTGCCCAATGCCAGAAGGTTAACAGGAGAGGTTAGGAGTAATCCGAAGCTTTGAATCGAAGCCCTGGTGAATGGCGGCCGTAACTATAACGGTCCTAAGGTAGCGAAATTCCTTGTCGGGTAAGTTCCGACCTGCACGAAAGGTGTAACGACTTGAGCGCTGTCTCAACG
>Ga0209697_10001199_pt1 | contig 41064 bp, 28 predicted proteins | sample AliMusrvi5mmetaG_FD_184115 | JGI IMG/M metagenome (GOLD analysis project Ga0209697, IMG submission 184115) | Freshwater lake bacterial and archeal communities from Alinen Mustajarvi, Finland, to study Microbial Dark Matter (Phase II) - Alinen... | ecosystem: Environmental > Aquatic > Freshwater...
TTGCATTCCGCTTCCTCCAGACACCATCTCGCGATGATGCCCTTGCGGTTCCGCTAGTGGTTCCTGTCACCAAGGTCCACAGTAGGACTTTCACCCCCTAGTCGCAGCGCCCTGCCGGGCGCACACAAAAACAACTATATCGACCAACGAAATAGCCACTGCTGCGAACCCAATCTCAGTTCTACCTGTCAGCGCCGCATCCACTGGCTTTTCACGCATCCGGACGTGCCGTTCGATATTCTCCAGAATGACAATCGAGTCATCTACCAGGATTCCCACAACCAGCGACAGAGCCAGCAGAGTCATGAAGTTTTGGGTAAATCCGAGTGCATAAATAGGAGTATATGTAGCATATAAGGATGTTGGAATCGCTATAGCAACAATGAACGTTGCCCTGAGAGAGTGCAGAAACAGGAAGACTATAATGACAACGATGATTATGCCTTCCTGAAGGCTTTTATTTACATCGTTTACGGAGTCCTTTACGAATTCTGCCTGGTTTTCCGCGATAACCGGTTTTACTCCGGTAGGCAATATCGGTTCGATTGCTTTGAGCTCCGCCAGAACACCCTCTGCAGTATCAACTGTGTTGGCATCCGATTGCTTCTTGATTTCCAGAGTGACAGTGGGTTTGCCATTCATCCTGGCTAGAACGGTTGGTTCCTCAACTGTATCGACGACAGTCGCAATGTCCCCAAGGTGCACATTGACATCCCTGTGACCATTCTTTCCACTGAGGTGGACCTGCACATCTGATATTTCGTCTGCCGTAATAAATTCTCCCACAGTCCTAACGGAGTAGTCTCTTACACCTTCTTTGATAGAACCAGCAGGAACATTAAGATTTGCAGCCTTAATAGCTTGAACAACATCAGAGATCCCGATTGCATAGGCATCCAGCCTATTTTTATCGACGGATACCGCTATCTCCCGGATATCTCCACCCCTGATATCGACAGACGCAACGCCTTTGACTTTAGATAGTCTGTCCCTAATAACGTCCTCGGCAAGTATCCTCATATCCTTACCGGAAAGAGGGCCTTCCAGTCCGATTCTGACTATAGGTGTTCCGGAAAAATCAGCCTTGTCTATACTGGGTTCATCTATGGCCTCGGGTAAGAGTCTGCGAATCGAGGCCACTTTAGCCCGGACATCAGCAGCGACAGTATCCACATTGGTACCCAGTTCGAACTCCAACCCAACAACTGAAACACCATCTTGGGAAGTAGACGTAACGTTCTTCAGTCCACCAATAGAGCTGCAGGCTTTTTCTATCTGCTGAGATACCTGCGTCTCCATTTCATTAGGTCCAGCACCTGGATAGGTCGTAACCACAGAGACAAAAGGAAAATCGATCTTCGGAAACAGTTCTTCCGGCATCCTGGATTTGGATTGTATACCCACGATCAGGAGTGCCAGAACGAACATAATGATGAAGATCGGTCTACTAATAGCTGTCTTAGTAAGCAACATAAGATGATCTCCAGAACCGGGGATAGCCCCCTATAACAACAATAACAGCCGTAAAATTGACTGAACTACAAACTTCAAATCAAAATCGAACCCCAGGTAGTTGCCTATTTGACGGCTTTCTCCGGATTGACCAGCGAACCATCCTGCAGACTCTGTCTTCCTGTGGTAACTACCTTGTCACCGGCTTTCAGAGTTGTTGGTTCTTTTATCTGAGCCATAGCACCATCGTCTCTAACCACTTCGACATTAATCCGTTTTACCGTATTCTTAGGCTCAATTAGAAAAACCATCTTGGTCCCGCGTCGCTCATCGACAGCATCCTTAGACACCATTACAACTTGAGATGCAACACCAGTAGTAATGCTGCCGCGAACATACATTCCCGGTTTGAGAGCAACCTCACTGCCAAGAACTCTTATCCTCACAGGGAACTTCCGACTATCAAGAGCGGCTTCAGGGGTGATAATATCAACTACCCCTTTGATTACCTGACTAGGCAGCGCATCTACTCCCACCACAACTGGTTGTCCTATGCGTACATCTTTTACGTCAGTTTCTGAAAGATCAGCCTGGAAATATAGACTGTTCATATTGACGACAGTACCGATAGCTTGCCCGGGCATAACTACTTGTCCTGGTTCTACAGCTCTGGCTGATATTTGTCCGGATACCTGCGCTTTGATATATGTATTAGCCAAATTCTCTTGAGCAATGGCAATACCGGTCCTGGCGCTGCTAATCATTGCATTTGCGTTTTTCACACCTGCTTTGGCTGATTTGATGTCTTCCTGTCTCAGCATATTATCAGCTGCACTTGCCTTAGCTTGCCGTAATGCCTGTTCCGCATTATGGACAGCACTCTGTGCACTGGTGATTGATTCGGTTCGACCACCTTCTTTGACCATCGAAAGCTGCTGAAGGGCAGAATCATAGGTGTTTTTTGCGGCAGTATATACTGTCCTGGCAGAATCATAGGTGGATTGTGAGACTGCACCTTCTTTATACAATTTTTCGGCTCTCTGGAACTCAGTCTCGGCATTATCCAACTGAGCCTTCGTAGTAGCTACAGCATTCTCGGCAATAGATTTATCCTGGGTCCGAGTGGGTTGTTTGGCAAGTTCCATCTGAGCTTTTGCGGAAGCTAGGCCTGATTCAGCCTGCGAAATAACTGCATCGGTCTGGATTGTAGTGACTTTAGCAGCTGTGACGGCTTTTGAAAGGTTTGCGATAGCGGTTTCTTTACCACTTATTGCCTGCTGCAGACCCATATTAGCCTGTTTCAACTGGTTTAGTGCATCTGACTGGTCAAGGATCGCATACACCTGTCCTGCTGCAATATTATCACCGGCACGGAAGTAGACTTCACTGACGCGTCCTGATATCTTTGGAGATATTACTCCCTGATCCAGAGCATTAATACTGCCTGTAACGGGAACAGCAGTCTTCATATCTCCGATGGAAACCACGGACAATTCCACCGGGATTCCATCCTTGGCCCACAATGCACTCTTGGTTGGTGGAGCAGGCTTTGGTGCTCTCAGTTTCATTACCCCAAACAGTCCACCAACTACAACAGCAATAACAACAATGAATACTACTAGATTTCGTGTCATCTATTCATTCTCCTGGTTAACCCGCATTATTCATGACTGACTCGGGTTGCGAGCGAAACATGATGAATAATAAAGGTTAGAGTAATGCCTATTTTATACTGCTTTTCTGCTGAAAGAGCTGCATCTCCGGCTGGTTATATGTCGATCTTTCAAGGTCTGCGATTGCGGTCGCATAATCATATAGAGCATTTACATAATTGAACCGGGCCTCGCTGAGTGCACTTTCTGCATCAGTAACTTCAACAAGAGTGGATATTCCAGCATCATATCGAACATTCGCCAGCCTCAATGCTTCTTCTGCCAGCGCAACACTAGACTTGGCTGTAGAAACCCTCTCTGTAGCATCCTGAATGTTTACGGTTGCAACCTTTACATCCAGCGCTACTCCAAGTTTAGCCTGCTCGAGACTGTCCTGGGATATATCTATCTGTGCTTTAGCCTGATCAATCTTGGTCCGGGTGACTCCTCCGTCCCATACGGGCATCTGAACAGCTAATATAGCCATCCAGCTGTCTTTTTGACCGGAGAATCCGGCTGCCTTGAAGTTATGGTTGAAAGTGCCGACTACAGACGCTGTTGGCTTAGTTCCGGTCTGCTGTAGTTTAAGATTATGTCTCCCAAGCTTTACAGCAGTTTCCACGGAACGCATATCGGGCCGCCTGGTATATGCATCAGCAGTCAATGCATCAATGTCCATAACCGGAGGATTAACTTGAACATCTATGCTCTGTATATCGGTCGGCTCCGAGACACCTACGCCAAGGACTGAATTGAGAGCAGCTCTGGCGGTTAACACTGCGTTTCGGGCTGAAATGAGTTTCTGTTGGAAGTTCGCAAGCTCTACCTCTGCTCTTGTTACATCAAACTTCGGTAGTGATCCGGCTTCATACTTGGCTATGGTATTCTTTAGCCTGGCATCGGAACTGTCGACTGAAGCCTGTGCTACCTTTTGGGCCTCTTTGGCTCTTAAATAGTTCAGGCTGGATGTCTTGACGTTATAAATCAGACTCTGAGCTGATGATTCCAGCGCCAGTTTGTCCAGTTGTATTTGATATGCTGATAAATCGGAGATGAATCCAAATTTGCCGGACACATCGATCGGCATAGCCAGTGTTGCAACACCTGTAGTATTTTCTGAAGGAGAAATATCAGCTGTTCCGACTCCAGGGATAGATATGGACACAGCTGGTCCCTGTTCGGTATGGCTGATCTCCGCTGTCAGTGTGGGCTTTGTCGAAGTTTTAGTTTCAGCCAGAGCACCCTGAGATTTGTGGATCTGGGCAAGCTTCCCTTTTATGTCAGGACTATTTTTAAAAGCCTCAGTAATAGCCTGATCGATTGTGAGAGCGCTCCCCTGTGAAAACGCGGATACACTCATAACCATCAGCAATCCGCTGACTATAAGTCTGCCTATTATCTTCATGAACATCTACCCCTTAATAAATCACAGATACTAATCATTCAGATGTTTTATTTTCCTGTTCAAGTATCCTGGATTCCATTTCTGCAAAATCATCCTTCAATGATGAGAGAAAAAGCTTCATTGCATCCATTTTCAGGACCATAAGTCCATTTGGCGGGTGTCCCACAACAAGAACCTTGTCACCAGGCAGGATATTAGCACTCTTACGGGCTTCTGCGGGTATTACTATTTGTCCTCTCTCACCAACAGTTGCCATCCCATAGAAGTCAAACTCCCTGGATAGGTTGCTCTTCATTATATACATATCTCCTTACTACTAGACGTACATTGGCTGTGATTAACTCAGTCATCGCATTGTTGTTTTTTGGAAGAGAGGATCAACAACCAATGTACGATAACCCGCATTATTCATGATTGACTCGGTTTATGAACCTACTACCTGATAAGGCTAAGCTGGATGAATAATACGGGATAGTTGCTGACCTTAAAAATCACAGCTATATATTATATAATCGTTTGCAAATAGTCAATATGATTTGTGTGATTTAACGTACATATTCTCAATTACATTCCGATATAACTAATCCTTTGTCCGATCCCGCATTCACTTTGAGATTTTTATTCTGTGTAGAATGGCATTAATGATACTGATCAGTGCCTTTTTTGTGGTTTCGGAAGGTAAATGGAGGGTAAGAGTACAAGCCATGAATAGTACAGGAGGTTTAGCCGTGAAAGTCATCTTCGGATTTGATATGGAAACTGATATAGGAAGTTGGACTCCTTTTTATGAAGGATTTACTAAGGGAACTCCCAAGTTGCTCGATGTCCTGAATAAACAACAGGTGGAATCGACATTTTTCTTTGTTGGTGATGCTGCAAGACAGCATCCGGATATTGTTAAGATGGTAGACAAGGCGGGTCAGGAAGTTGGATGCCACTCGCTATACCATGAGACTATGGGAGATGAGCTCTTTGAGATACCGGGGATCAAGCCTATACTCCCGGAAGAATGCTATCATAGACTGGAAGTATCAACGGATCTCGTTCAACAGGCTGTGGAAAAGAAAGTAGTATCTTTCCGCGCACCAAGGCTATGGGGAAGCACTGCACTTGTAAACGCACTCGAAGACCAGGGATTCATTGCAGACGCCACATATCCTGTCTATTTTTACACCGATCGTCTCGCCCCATACCACCCAAGCCGCGAGGACTGGACAAAGGAAGGCGATATGAAAATACTTGAGATCCCCAACTTTGCTGACATGACCATTGAGAGTCACGATCAATATGGCAGAGATAGAGACCAGTGGCCATTGTTCCGCACTGAAGGATCAGAGGCTGTGATGGTCCATGTAGACAACATGGTGAAATATTTGGCGGATCGAGATGTGCCAGCAGTTTTCTGCTTCTACATGCATCCCTGGGAGTTCCAGGCGATGCCGGAGGGGATCATCCACTATGGAGAAGGCGCTGTGCTGCCTGATCCATTCATCGTCAAAAATTGCGGGGATGTTGCATTAAAAGAGCTGGACAAGCTTATAACAATGTTTAAGGACCGCGGCGCAACATTCGAGTCTACAGGCCGTCTGGCCAGAGGTGAATAAGGTTTGAGCAACAATTTTGATAAACTCCTGGCAATAAAGGGAGATTCGGTTGTTATATACGCATCCGGCACTTCCAGATTTGCTGTCTGCCCGGATTTAGGCGGACGGGTATTTGTGGATATTGCGGGTCAATGTCCGCACAGAATGGACTTCGCCTCCATATCAAAGCCGTCTAGTGAGTTCAATAACTACGGTGGAGGGAACTTCTGGCCTGCTCCGGAGGGTGGCAAGTTCGGGTTCAACTACGTAGGAGACACATGGCGAGTGCAGGAAGCAGTCAATATCCAGGGCTTTGATCTAATCAGTAATACCGGTGAAAGCGCGTTGATGGAAAAGAAGTCTGAGTACGTCAACAGGGCAGGAACTGTGTTTACATCGAAGGTCAAACGCGCATTCCGGTTGTGTGAACCTGATTTCGATATCATCTCACTCAAACCAAAAGCTGTTACAGCATATGAGACAGTAGATGAGTTCGAGCTCCTGGACAAGATAACAACCGACCAGGCCCTGGTAGCAGCTTGGACTCTGGAGCAGTTTGCTGCATCTGAAACAACTACCGCATTTTGTATCGTGGATGACCCGGAAAATGCGATCAACTACGATTTTTACGATCTCCCGGGTGAACGCATTCAATGCCACCCAAAAGGATTCACATACAAGACTGATGGTGGCAAAGCCGGACAGATAGGGGTAAAAGTATCCGCCAAGCCGTGTAAAATAGGGTTCTGGGATACTGCGAATCACATGCTCTGCATCCGTGAGAACCTGAATGTCGGCCCTGGAGTATACTTTAATATCGCGGATAATGACCAACCGGAAGGTCCATATAGCGCTGCTGATTGTTATAGCATATTCAATTCCGATCCGGACATGGGAGCTTTTGAGCTGGAGACAATAGGGTCAGCGGGCATAATAGGTGATATACTACTGGGTTCGAAGTTGATCTCGCGCACCAGCTTTGCGGTATTCAACGATGACAAACCGATCAATGATTTTCTAAAAGCCAATCTGGGCTTGTAAAGGAGAAAAATAATATGGGATATCTACCAATTTCAGAACGTGATAAGAGAATCGCTGCAGTAAAGCAGATAATGGCCGCCAAAGACCTGGACATCTCGCTGGTCTACTATGATGAATTCAACATCGGCAATGGCTGGTATCTGACCGGATGGTGCCCACAGTTCGAGAGTGGAGCAGTACTGATCCCCCGCAATGGCGAACCAATGGTCCTCGGAGGTCCGGAAAGCGAGCCATTCGCAAAGCTGGACAGCGCCATCACAGAGACCCGGAACTTTCCAGTCTTTATGGTACCTGATGAAGAATATCCAAACGCAACAATCATAGATTTCCCCAAACTCTTTGCTGAGCTCAACGGGCTTCTTGGCCAGGTAAAAAGAGTGGGAATGGTAGGCGCCGGCAGAATGCCTCAGGAGTGCTACAGCCAGATAGTTGCCGGCTTTACCGGATGTGAGATGATTGATATCACCGAAGAGTTCCTGACTTTAAGATATATCAAATCTGATTGGGAACTGGAACAGATTGCCGCTGGTTTTGCACTTGCTGACCTGGCCCATGAAGCCATGTTCAGTGCAATCAAGCCTGGGGCCAGTGAGATCCAGGTTGCAGCGGCTGGTGAGTATGCAGTGCGCAGCAAAGGCGCAACCGGATTTGGCTTTACTGCCATAGTCGGAAGCGGAGCCAGAGCAGATGCCGTTGTCCCAACAGCCAGTTCAAAACCGCTTGTAGACGGCGAGATCGTAATGGTCGGACTTGCTCCAAAAGTTGCTGGCTACAACGGAGTTATGGGCGACAGCATTGCAGTATCAGGCAAAATGACCGCTGAGCAGGCCGATTGCTATAAGTTCCTCAAAGAAGCGCTAAGACTTACAAAAGCTATGCTGATCCCGGGCAAGACCGGAGCCGAAGTTGATGTTCCTGCAAGAGCCCTGTATGCAAAGCATGATATGCTCAAATACATAGTTTGTCCTTTTGCTCATACCATCGGACTGCACGAAGCTGAAGCTCCTTTCTTCGGCCCAAACAGTAAAGACGTTATAAAGCCGGGCATGGCTATATGTGTAGATGTCAGCTTCTTCGGTCACCCGACGCTGTATGGCGCAAGAATCGAAACCGGATATCACATCACCGAAAATGGTCCTGTGCCGTTCAGTCCGAAGATGGACAAGTGGCTTACGCAAGACTAATTAACATGTATAGGTAAAACCACAATAAATTCATTGTAAACCCCATGGGGATGTGGTAATATACATTAAGGATCCTGCAGTGTTCGAGTATTGCCGAGGAAGTTTTGAGCCGACACTCATACTTCATGGAACCTGTCTCGTTGACTCTAGTGGCAGTCTCTGCAAGGAGAAATCGCGACGAGTTGCGGAAGGTTCCGCCCTGTTTTCTAGGGTTCAAAAACTCGGTAGGCAGACGGCACACGTGGGGCCATCCTGAAAAAAACGCCTCCGGAGCAATCCGGAGGCATTTTTTGTATGTTTTATAATTCTGAACGCGGTGAAAAATCTGCTTTAAACCGAGAGTCCTCACTGCGTTCAGTATGGCAAAATATTCCAGGGTTTGTTTTCCGAGCTGGCTATTTCAGCCAGACTATGCTCTTTATGAAAGTCTCAAACCTTGGACGAGCTTCATCGAATTGAGATTCCACAGCTCCCATCGTTATTGTATAAGCCACTTTTTTCCGCACAACCAGTAAGACAATGCATTTAAGAGGAACTTTCTGTTCGCCATATAATGCAGTGTAAACCCACTTACTAGCAGGTACTCCATTGACCATTGTCGATGATTTGGACTCTATTTTTAAGCCACCGGTGCCGCTGGTAGCGTTCTCTTCACTGGCTTTCTCATATGCTGCAAGAGTTGCATTTCCTACATTCTCTTTTAGAATACTCACGCTGGATGTAGCTGGAGCGCCAGTCAACAGCATAACGGCATCTTTTGGAAGATTGGGATCACTCTTCCAGTCGGCAGGCATCAAAAGTGAGAGCACTTTATTCTTGTCTGATACTCTGATCGACTTACCTACCGGGGTTTTCTTCACCGCCGGAGGAGTTTTCTCCCAGACAATACTCCCCAGCATGCTGTCAAATGCTGCAGAGCTCTGATCATACATATTTTCAAGAACTCCACAGGTAATCACATAGGCAGTACCGTTATTGAGCACAAATACTACTTTGCATTTAATGGGGGTTTTGTCTTTCCCAACTTTTGCTGTGTATACCCATGAACCTGCATTCACTCCACCTATCTGCATATTCTCACGGGTCAGTATTGTAAAGTCGAACATATCCGAATCACGGGTTGCGTTGGTCTCGCTGAGTTTTTCGTAATCATCCAGTGATATCGAGACATTGCGTTCAGGAATGATATTGAGATTCGCTCCTGAGTTTTCAGGCCCACGCAACATCAGAATTATCCCTTTATCAGGCTTTGTCTCAACTGACCATCCTGCAGCTGGTTCAAGTGTAAGTCTTTTCTCTGAGTCCGTAATTCTTTCTGCGCAAAAACTTGTCACCTGAAGAGTAACAAGAAGCACGATAGCAAACATCCAGATTCTGGTCATACAAAACTCCCTTACCCGCATTATTCATGATTAACGGTATAAATACTCTGTATTTACCCTCTAGGCTCTTGCCCTACTGCAAGACAAAAGCGAAGCTTGGTGAATAATGCGAGCTTATACTCTAGATTAGGGTGTAAAACACTCATACACTATATTCCAATTCTGCAGGACTTTTAGAGATGGATTTATTGATAATACTATTTCTCCAAACTCATCGCACAATATCCAACCACTTGCTTGTGATCACCAATGATATCTCCGGATGTATAGTAAGCCAGTTTTTGAGCCTTTGTTGCTCCGAGAGCCTTGCATGCTAATATAGCTGTAGCCGTCCCGGTGGCTCCGCACATAGATATCGCATTAGATTCCACTGCCTCCAATAGACCTTCAGCATCAAGTTCCAGGATCTTTTCGATAGCAATCGCATCCTTCGAATTGGCAACATCCTGGGGTTCATAATGGGAAAGGTCGGTGCTGGCTATAATCAATGCATTCTTACCTTCCAATGCATTGGCTATGGCGCTTCCAACATCATTAGCCAGAGCGATAGCATCCTGCAAAGTAAGATGGGAGATGCTTATTGGAACTATTTTGACTTTATGCCCACCTATGAACTGTAGAAACGGTATCTGCACCTCAATGGAATGCTCTTTGAGATGAGCTTCATCGTCCTCCAGGGCAAATTTGGACGATGATAGAATCGCTTCCGCCACTTCAGTATCTATATGCACAGTTCCAAGAGGGGTTAGCCAGTTGGTAGCAGATGCAATCGCTGCTGCTTGACCCAAACCGTGGTGGTTTGGACCCAGAATCACCACAGTTTCCGGAAGACCATCTGCAGCCAACCGGTTGTAAGCGTGAGCTGCAGCAGGACCTGAATAGATATAACCTGCATGTGGAGCTACCAACCCAATCACATCCCCTTTATGTTCCTGTTGTCTGTGAATTATGGGAATGCGACCGGGGCCATGTGGATTTAGGAAACAACGTTCAATATCCTTAGTTAGTAAATCCGGATCCCCGTTGTAAAATGTTCCTGCAACCGCTGGTCTACGTGACATGTTATTGCCTCCTGTACCTGGTAACGCAAGTTAATGGTACTGTGCCTAATATATTACATTATATCTCAGTATCTAAACATAAAATAAGATATTGTCACTATGTAATAGTTCAGTATTCGTGAGTAAATTTCCGTCCATCCTTCGATACGCGCTTCGCGCTACTCAGGACGAACGGAAATTTATTATATTACACATTGGCACTGAACTGTTACGTCACTATGTGGGGGTAAGTTAATCAGCAGTATCATTTGAAAACGAAGCACGGAATCTGGAGGAAATTGTCATTCTGAACGCAGTGAAGAATCTCGGTCTCGTAAAAGCAGATTCTTCACTGCATTCAGAATAATAAGCAACTAGATTATTTATGGTTAAGACATACTATCCATTATGTCTGATATGGTCATTTCGGCTGCACAGATTGATTCATCTGCAGCGCCATAATAAATTGTAACAACCTCACCTTTAACAATGGCCCCGCATGTAAAGACCACATTGCTCTTGAACCCGGTTGTTTCATAATGCGCCTCCGGGGCAAGAATCGGTCTGATCGACTTACGCAGAACCTTCGATGGGTCAGCATAATCCAACAGAACTGCACCCAGGCAATAATGATCTTCCAGTGTAGCAGCGTGGTAGATTGCCAGCCAGCCTTCATTGACACGGAAAGGCACAGCCCCTCCGCCAATTCTTCCGCCCTCCCAGGTGCCTGTAGAACAACCTAAAAGGAATTTGTGCCCTCCCCAGTGGATCAGGTCGTCCGACCACGCAAGCCACATGTTCGGACTGCCAATCATCTTAGGCTGAGGCCGGTGCAATGCGGCGAACCTGCCATTGATCTTTGCAGGGAATAACATTGCATCCATATTCTCAGGTGGGAGTATAATCCCATGCCGGTTCCATATAACAAAGTCCCGTGTGGATGCCAGACACTGAGTTATCCCGGTAGGCGAAACGCCTTTGTAAACTACATAATAGGTATCTCTGATTTTTGTTATACGGGGGTCTTCTATTCCATATCTCTCATATTCAGTCTGTGGAAAGAGGGCTGGGTGTTCATCTATTACGAAGTGAATACCATCCAGACTGCGGGCAATACGCAGATGAGATATGCTGGTCAAATAAAGCGCATCCGGGAACACAACTACTCTGGGATCTGAGACATCGATGTCTGGAGAGTCCAGTGGGAACTCCACAATTTCGGGTCTTAAAGACTCTTCGCCAAGCATAGGTACAAGCACGCTGCGGTCCGGATTCGGGTTGATCGGTCTTTCGGCAACTCTTATCAGGAGTAGTATCTCTTTGCCGAACTCTATGACCCCGGGGTTGAACGCACAGAGAACCTCATACCCTTCCATCGACGGCTTGACATCGGCCGGAGTAATCAACGGATTCTCCGTAAAACGCTTTACTGACATCTAGAATACCTCCATAGCGGCGGCGAAGTTTTTAGCTTATCACTTATAACCCATTATATACCAATTTGACACAATGACGTAAGTATTCTGTGTTGTGGGAATATTGTCTTCCTGAACGTAGTGAAGGATCTGCTTTATTGAGATCCTTCGCTACGTTCAGGATGACAAATCCCCGATATAATATGAAGCCTGAACCCTCACGTTTTCTGGAAATACTGCAATTTTTTCATTCCTAATGTAGTGAAGTATCTGCTAAAAACTCCTGCGGAATTATTTATGTATTTGACATTGAGAACCATTGGAAGCTACGATGTTCCTCAGTTGCACTCAATCATGAGGTATTATTGTTATGACAAACAGAGAGAGATTCCAGAAGACATTTTCGTTTCAACCGGTAGACAGACTGCCTGTTATTGAATGGGCAGGTTGGTGGAACCTGACCATCGACAACTGGCACAAGCAGGGATTATCTGAAGAACTAGTGGATGCGAACGATATCCGGGACTTCTTCGGACAAGACTCCCACAGACAAATGTGGATAGGCCCCCGTGGGCCGAGTTGTCCTGGCAGCAGCAGTGAGAACCCATTGGTCAGAGACAGGCAGGACTATCTCAATCTCAAGCCCTATCTATACCCAAGCCCGGCAGTTAATAGAGAACACCTGAAAATGTGTGCCAAAGAGCAGGCATCGGGACATAGCGTCGTCTGGCTGACCCTGGAAGGGCCTTTCTGGTATCCACGGACTCTTTTTGGAATCGAACCTCATATGACTGCGTTCTACGATCAGGCTGATCTGATGAAAGAGATGAACGAGGATCTGCAGGAATGGTCTATCAAGTGCTATGAAGAGTTCTGCAGCATATGCGTACCGGACTTTATGACATTTGCAGAGGATATGTCCTACAACCACGGGCCAATGATAGGAAAGAACTTATTTGAGGAGTTTATTACTCCTTTCTACTGCAGGATAGTTCCTGTAATGCGCGACAAAGGCACTGTGGTCATAGTGGATACAGATGGAGATGTAACTCATCCGATATCCTGGTATATGGAAGCAGGAGTGCAGGGATTCCTGCCATTGGAACGAATGGCCGGCGTGGATGTCTCAGCAATCCGCAAAGAGCACCCGGACGTAATACTCCTGGGGGCATTCGACAAAACAGTCATGCACCTCGGGGAAGAAAGAATGCGGATGGAGTTCGAAAGACTCCTGCCGGTAATGAAACAAGGCGGTTTCATCCCCTCCTGCGACCACCAGACTCCACCAGCAGTATCTTTGGATGACTATTGGTTATATATGAGACTACTGAGAGAATACTGCGAACTGGCTGCAAAGTGAAGGGAATGATTATCCGCAGAAGTATTCGGAAATAGAATATGTTTAAGGCTCCGAATACTCTTGATTTCGCAGATTTTCGCGAATTAGGGAAGGGAAAGACCATTATCTGAGCATGGCTTATCTGTTACCTAAAGATTGCATGCATTGGCTAGTCTTATGACCTGCTAAATCGGGGTAGACTATAATCAAACAAACATTCAATGGAGAGTGATATGGAACGAATAAAGCATCTCAATGACCTGGTTGAATTCCCTAAAGAAGGTATTCTAAGCAAGACAATACACGAAGTTCCATCGGGTGAAGCTGATTTATTCATGCTTCCCAAAGGCGGTAAAATATCCGGGCATACTTCTTCGCGTGATGCAACTGTAATGGTTGTGCAGGGTGAAGGTGAGTTTATGCTGGGAGATGAGTGGCATAAAGTCAAAGCAGGAGACTGGTTCTATATGGAAGCAGGACTAATCCATGCCCTAAGCGCCACCGAAGATATGGCTATTCTACTAACATTGTTTGGAAAGTAAGATTTCCAAGCCGATATATGCATCGGTATCTATGATGCCGATGCACCGCCTTTTGCAGAGGAATAACAACTACATCAAATATGAATCCCCTACCAGCGACAGACTCATTTATAGTGTGCGGTATATCAGATAAGATTTTCTTTGGCCTTCCGGATGGTATAACGATTTCCATCAGCGGTGGTTTATTCAAAGAATCCTCTGATAAGGATACAGCCACATTACAGCCTGTTGGATTATTGCAAATAGGACCTGACGCCTGGAGATTTGTCGAAAGCGTTGTAACGCAGTTAATTGATCCTGAAGACAACGTTCTCATTGTGCGAGAGAACAGATTGGATGGGCCTGCCAGCAAAATCACTACCGTGCCTGATGATTGTTGCAACATAACTGCCGATACTACACTAGTGCGTACATTTGGACACTCGATAGGTAGCATTCAATGGTGCCAGGATAGTAATGCAGGCAGCCGGATTCACGTTTTTGCGTATAAGAATTCACGTGGACGTCTGATCAAGCGAATTCTGAGGCGTAATCACCCTAACTCAAAGCTTAACCTTTTCTTTATGAATTACTGGATGTCAGTTAGCCCCCAGATCGCACTGGATGATCTCGGTAACTATCATCTATTTACGTACAGAGACGGGTATGACATGCAGGATATCTGTATCCAATTGCCCCAGGCAGACACCGGGCATATAAGAGAAATACTGACAAAAGCAGCTGCTGTTATTTCACTTCCAGTGTATTTTGGCGATACAGTTATCTCGGACCCGGAAAGCACGTTCTGGACTGAAGGTTATGTGTGGCACAATGTGCCGGCTAACTGGACCCGCATCGACTAATCTCCCACCCTTTTCATAAGCCTGAAGGTAGATACCTGCAGGGTATCGAAGTAGGTTGTGTCCGCCATTTTCTATTTTCAAATCATATGGAGCAATATTTTGAGTAATATTATCAACCTCGCCAAAGTTGAACCATGGGATTCAGGTGCACCAGTTATACACGGACCTGATATTACCGGTGCTTCAGCGAATATACCGTTCTCATACGGCATTCCCGTAACCGGCGAAAGACCTCTTATATTTCGGGCTGAATGTCTGCCGGAGGGTCTGGAGATAGATCCCAACACCGGTCATATATCCGGCTGCATTGAACACGATGGGGAATATAAAGTTCTGCTCACTGCTGAAAATGCTCTTGGAAAGTCAGAAAAAGAGCTTGATATTGCGATCGGGCAAGGTCTTGCGCTGACTCCTCCGATGGGTTGGAATAGTTGGAACGCATGGCGGCGATGGGTGGATGATAAGAAAGTCCGGGCAGCAGTTGATGCCTTAGTGACCAGCGGTCTTGCAGCCAGAGGTTATACATATGTTAACGTAGATTCCTGCTGGCAGGGAGAACGCGGCGGTAAGTTCAATGCTATCCAGCCAAACTGCAAGTTCCCGGATATGCAGGCGCTGGTCGATTATGTCCACGGTAAGGGCTTGAAGTTCGGTATATACTCAACACCCTGGGTTGAGCCCTGGGGATGCACTGAAGACGAAGCCAGAGCTGACTGGGGCGGCGGGGCACTTATCGGTTGTTCGGGAGGAGAACCTGATCCGGAGCATCCAGCATTTCGCATTCAGGACAAAAAATATGTTGGGATGGATAAATATGAGCCCAATGATATTGCTCAGTGGACTGAATGGGGAATAGACTTCCTCAAGTATGATTGGGCTCCAACCGACCCGAAATCCCTGGAACGGATGAGTGTGCCTCTAAAGGCAGCATCGCGCGATATCATAATGAGCGTGTGCACGGACGCCAATATTACCTGGGCAGATGCTTATCTCAAACACACCGAAATGTGGCGGGGGATTCCGGACACTGAAGACCAGTGGAAAAGCGTACTACTGAACGGGTTCTATATGGATGATTATGCAGGATGCGAGGACTGGCGGACCAAAATCCGTCCCGGCAAGTGGAACGACCTGGATATGACCGCCCTGGGCCCTCAGTTCGATACAATGACAACCACAAAGCCCAATCGCCTGACACCTAATGAACAAATAACTCACATGACTTTGTGGGCGCTGTATCCGTCTCCCCTCATCCTCAGCTGCGACTTGAGTGCTATCAACGATTTTGAACTCCGGCTCTTTGGCAATGAAGAGGTAATTGCAGTCAACCAGGACCGATTAGGAATAGCCGCAACCCGAATCCGGGAAACAAGGGCCAGAAAACTGGGAAGCAATCAACTTCACAATTCACGCATCCAGGCCCGTCCTCTCGCAGACGGCAGTATAGCAGTCGGCATCTTCAACCTGTCAGAGGAGAGCGATACTATAAGCATACTTGCAGAAGATTTGAACATCCCCCGCGGATTCAAATCCCGCAATCTTTGGGAGCGGCTAGACATGGGCAGTTACGATACCAGCCTGGAGATCGAAGTCCCATCCCACGGTGCCCAGATGCTGCGAATATATGGGAAATAATACAGTTCTTGTATACCCCGTAGGGTATAGGTGATACACCCCTGTGTATATATGGGCGGACACGTTAACCCGCCCATATATACATAAATGCTCATTGGCACCTACCCTTTAACACCCTTCGTGCGATACCCGAGTTCACTGGACAGATCGAAATAGTATTTCAATGCTTCCGGGGGTACATTCCAGGGGATTTGGTTTCCTATGCACATCATATAGCCGCCGGACATGTTTGCTGTTTCCACCATGTCCAGAACCATTGACTTGATCTCATCTGGATTATTGCGAGACAGTACTCGATTGTCACCTTCACCTGCTATAAAGCAGTTCTCGTATTTTCTGGCGATTGTCTTATAGTCGGTACTTGGTTCTGCAATAATTCCACTGGCGCCGCATGCCATAATATCATCGACAAATGCATTCACATTGCCATCCGACATAAAAACAACCTGTTTGCCTCCGGATTTGAGAATATCCCAGAACTCCTCATATCTCGGGAAGATATACTTATGCATCCATGCAGGTGAACAGACAGGTCCGCGTGTATTGGCAATATCATCGTGACAGAGGAAAAAGTTCACTGGCAGCCTTGCAGCAGACCGGAACACATGCCTGTTGATTTCCGTAAACTCGTCCATAATCCGCTCGAATCTGTCATCCAGGCACGTTTCCAAAAACAGCTCCCAACCAAACGTCAGAAGAGGCCACATAAACATTGTGTTGTACCAATACGGCATACAAGACCCTTCATCAGGGGCTTTGTCACCATATTCAGCTGGAACCTGCTGCATAAGCTGCATGTATATTTTGTCTTCATCCAGCAAATCAGGATTGGCAGCGAGTGGTGAATATTCAAAAACCTGCTCGATGCTTGTAAACTCGCTGCCAAAGTCCCAACCGGTGGATATAGTATCCCCCCAGCGCACATGCCAATGACCATTCTCGTCAACACTTACTACTTCATAATCTAGTTTCTCTTTGGGCGTGTCATCAGCTGGCATATAAAACACCTTGTCCAGAAAGGGGTATATCTCCAACATTTTCTCGCGGCACAGCTTTGGATGCTCATAATAATCAATGCCCGATATATAGGTCTCTGCATCCGGGCAGGACCAGTGCTCCCAATGAGCAATACGTTTGGGACCTCGGCCTTTGAGCGTTTCAAACCAGGAATCTGCCATCAATATAATCCTTTCTGAACAAACATATGCCTATTCTTTCCAATAGGTGTTAGTAATCTTCAGTTCCGGTCTGTAGTCACTGAATCCGGCATCCGCTATTTTCTCCGTCAGTATGCGGATCAGGTGGAAGTTGATGTTTTGGGGGTAATCAGCTCCCTCAAGCCGAAGCAGGACAGTATTCCAACCCTTTTTAATAGATAGTTTGGCAAACCCCATATCTCTGGGCAGCAGGTGAATACTTATATTCTGAAGGTGCCATGTCGGCAGTATTCCTGATGAACGGTGTTTTTTATCTATTATTATCTGACCGTTCATGTAGGCCATTATCGGAGCAACACTGTTTGCCAGTATCTCGATATTACAGTCTTCCGGAGAGTATAAGTCGGTCTGCAAAAACCGCACATATCCGGCTGGCGGAGCGAATTCAGTCAGATCATCCAACGCATACTGCTTTCGCGCTACTCCCGGTGTATGTGAATCCACTTTCCCCGCAGATTCGATTGAACTAATTACAGTTGCATCCTGGGCATTTATAATATCTGTCACAGTCCAGCATTTCATACCAGCGAGGGATAAATCATAGGTATCACCAGATATAGCAAACCCGAGATCGTTCCTCAGACCAATGCTTCCGTTACCCCCAGCTTTGATCAACACGGACACACATGCTGTCTGACCCTTTGCAAGAGTCGGGTGACTGAAGTCATTGAGTATGGCGCTCCAGCCATCAGGAACACTCACAGCAACATCAATCTCCTGGACCGCATCGGCTTTACCAGTGATTTTCAATACTATTTCCTTGACCTTATCGTATCCAATGTATGGTCCGTCCACATAATCCACTACCGCCCGGAGTTTATCATTGGATGCCAGGACGATTTCCTGTGCAGAGGGCATTGTTACTGCTTCATTTTTATTTATCAGGAAACTCAGACCGGTCCATTCGTACAGATGTTTTCGTATAGCTTCGGGATCCGCAAGTATCTGCTCTCCAAGTGCGCACATCTCATCGGTAACACCTTCGACTGTCGGAGCAAAATCTATACCGGGCACTAATTCAGAGACAACGACCTTGGAACCGATGGGAGCAGTCCATTCTTCAGGTATAGCTTCTCGGCCTGCTCTTATTCCTAATAATGCCCCTAGGGTAGCGCCGCTGCAGTCGGTATCATATCCACAGTTGACTGCATTGCACAGTGATTCTCCGAAGCTTTCACCATACAACAGACCAAGCACAGCAAATCCGACGTTAGCAAGCACATAGGTGAAATCGCAGACATTTGAATAGTAAGCACATATCAGATTCCGGAGTTTGTATACCGGAGTTGCTTTAATGTGCTCACTTCTGACAAACTCAACCACCTGACGGATTCCACAGTCATCAGGAATGTAGGAAAGACCAATATCTATGAGCTTATTGGCATCGTTTTCAAAGAAAGCTGCGCTCTCAGCAGCAGCGATGAACATCTCCCCATACATACCCTCCCCGGTATGGTCGCAGGATGCATCCATGTAAGCATAAGCTGCAGCGATGTCAGGAAGTCCAGGAGCAATCATCGCCCAAATCTCTGCCCGGATAGTAGCACCCATTCCGATTGTCCATGGATTGTTGAATGAACCACTTACCGGTGGCATTAATCCCAGACCCATGTTTCTCTGGCCCATAAAGTATTCGGAAATATAGTAATCCGTATGCTGCTGCCAATGCTCTGCAAAATCGAAAGGCTTTATATATATCCCCTTCTTCTTAAGCATATCCAACCAGACCAGCTGAATCTCAAAATCATCATTAGGGAGCGATTCAGTCGGCACAGGATCATAGTAATGCAGGTGCAAATATGAGGTATTCCCCTCATAAGGCGCACCCAGTGTGCCGCCAATGTTCTTACCAAACAAACCACCCAAAACTTTGCTTTTATAATCAGTCAATGTCATGTTGTTACCTTCCGGATTCCTATAATGCTTCAACATATCTTACTTGTTTAGTTCTATCCTGTATACAGCTTCCTGACCAGGTGCCAGTATTATCGAATGGACAGGATTGCCTTCACTGTCCGGAAGGATTCCAGTGTGGGCATATGCTCCGCCTTCGAATTCCTTGCCATACCAGTCATATGAGAATGTTTTGGAACCTTTTGGGAAGGTGACATAGAACATTCCATCGTCGGTCTGGCTGTTGTTGACGAACATCGCATATCTATTGCCTTCTAGGTCGGCGAACTCTCCGATTATCATGGGGGTCTTCTTGTCGCTGTCCACTTTCAGGATAATATCGTTGGGAGTAAACTCTAACCCCTCTCCATATATCTTTGCGTGGAATGTAACCCTGGTAGATACTACCCGGTTGAACAGATCGGTGTAGTGCCTGTGGAATCCTACCTGGACGCGGCGGATGTCATAGTATGTGGGAGTCTTGTCCCAGAGCTCATCAACTGGTGACATCCGGTAGTTGGCGTTGGGAGCCAGCATGTGATAGAACCACCACGAGATACCATTGGCTCCCGAGGCGATCGATGTATTGAACTGCCAGCGGATATCATCCTGATTTGGACATCGGTAGTACAAGTGTCCAACAGACAGAATGGTATTCCAAAATGGAATCCCGTTGCGCAAAGCTGCTTCTCGATAGAATCTCAGGTTGCGATAGTAGTCGTGAACTCCCTCTTCTCCTGATGTCATCTGCATATAGCAATCGTAGCTGATCATATCCGGCTTGGCTTTTTGGACATATTCGTCGAGATAATTTGGCCATGAATCAGTTCCGGCACGTTCCAGTATCCAGTTGAAGTAAGGTAACAGGTTGGCATATGGATGCAGATCGGGAGCCGCTTCTTTCTGGACTCTGTAACACTCAAAGAAAGTATTCTTCATGTATGCGTCGGGTTCGTCCCCCACATGAAAACCGAATGTAGCCGGATGCTTTCCAAAGTCTGCTGCAGCTGCTCGAACGGCAGAGGCATACTCTTCCATATTTCCTTTTTTTGCATGACCACGAGGATCCATGACGATAAGCTTCATCCCGTATTTTTCTGCCCAGTTTAGGAGCTTTACAATGTGGGCTTTTTGCTCCTCGTTACTCGGGTCAAAGGATGGAGTCTGCGGGACAGTAAACCCTGCATCAGCCCAGGATTCAACCTCAGCCTCCGTCATATGGTCTCCATGTTCCTTGATGTTTCCGTTATTCCAGAAGCTTATAGGAAATTGTTTTAGTCCGAAAGACTTTGTTTTCTCTAATAGAGCTCGCATCATTTTATTTACCTCGTATCAGTCTGATAGTTTTAGCAGCTTTGAGTCGCCTTTCTTCATATCAAATGAAAGGCTACTGGATTTGGGATACTGCCTGCCGGTCAGAACATCGGTAACTCCGCATCCGTTTGGTGGATAAAACGTCTTTACACCATCATCTGTCGCAGATATACAGGCATAGCCATTTCCAGCAGAGACAACATCATCGGAGTCCACATATATATGCACTCCAGCCTGCCTGGCAATATCACGCAGAAGACCGCTGGGCAGTTTTAAAACACCCGAATAGACACTGCTCCAGTCGTCAAACTTCCTCACGCCAACAGCATTATCACCTATTTTCGAATAACCAAAAAGCTTAGCAGTAGACTTATCATCGATTGCAAACTGAGGGTCGATACCCATGTGTCCAGCTTCAAATGTTTTGCCATTAGCGTCAACCACCATGTCCCCGACAGTTGCGGCAACTTTTTTCAGCCGAATACCCGTGATCTCCTCGACATTCTTCTGGTCAATCGTCCCATCTTTTACAATCCCAGGAGCATACATCCAAAGTGCAGTTTTATCTTTGCAGCAGACATATTTGCGAATTGCAGCAATCTGTTTCTTGTCTAAACAGAAAGCATCTATAAATATATACATGCGGGCAGCGGGAACTCTGCCATTTACCAAATCGCTGAGCAAATAAAAGCCCACCGGGGCGCCTATTCTATAGTATTGATATCGGAAGCTATATATCAATGGAGCCTGCCATGCAGATGAGGGACTCGTATAAAATATGCTCTTCTCATCAACTATAACGGCGATCTGTGGTGAATACTGTTTGAATTTGGGCATTCGTTCGCTGTAAGTGTCAGCATGGGTCTTAAGATACTTCCAAATTCCTTCACCTGAAAACCATCCTTCAGCCCCCAGGTCCATCCACCATAATCCTGCGCCACGCGTCAATATCTGAGAAAAATCGCGGGTCAGGACCCCATTTGTTTCGCGTTCGTCAGCCAGGCGGAAATCCTTGTGCACCTGGCTGGCCAGATATGTCCTGACATCGTCTTCAGTAATCCACAATTTGCCGTGCAGCGTTACAGAATCGACCGGAGCCATCATGTATCCAGCACCGCCTGATTTACGATCAAAATAGTCTATCGGTGAGCATATTGCATCTACATATGGAGACTTTAGAAGTCGTTCGAGCCCCAGATGACCGCTGGATTGCAGCCCATATTGGCCAATAACCGTAAAATGGTAACCATAGAAAGCTACGGTGATCTTTTTGGGAGCTGCAGTCTTGACAGCTTTGCACATATCCGACACCGTATCTGCCATTTCAAAGTTTTGGAACTCGAAGAAATCTATGGTGTGCTGATCTTTAGCCGGATATAAAAAGAAACCCGTGCGTACGGTAGTTCTGTCCTCCAATGTCGGCACATCAACTGTTTCGAACGTTACAGATGCATCTCCCCATGCCTTGCGGAGCCGTTGGATGTTCTTGTACTTACCCCTTACAAACTCCCTGAACGAGTTTTTGGCAGCAACTTCAAAACCGGCAAGGGAATCCCACATTCTAGCGTAGAACCACTCTCCGGTCTCCTGTCCGCATGGATGGTATCCGAAAATATAATTGCCAAACTCATTTTCGAAATGCCCGACCAGTTTCTCTATCTGTTCAGTTACATCGCGGCGCCATATATGCGAAGTCACACTGGCATTTGTCCCTTTACCATCTTTATACAGCATCATATCGTCCGGATGAATGGAAGCCCACCACTCCGGGGTATAGTGTATCTGTATCCGCAGGAGTAACAGAGCTTTGGGATTTGCAGCAAGAGCACGTTTAATAAGCCCATCTGACCTGGAGTAGTCCGGCTCCTTATCCGCAGGCGTCAGTTCAACGGGAAAGTTGATGGATACCAGATCGACACCATATTTGCCCGCAGTCGTTATCTCCTCCATTGAAATGTCGTATCCACTTGGAATATCCAGATTAGTAAACAGGATCAAAGGCGCTTTCGGTACCTCATTAACCAATAAAACGGGGCCAGAACGTGTCTTTGAAACTCTGGCTGTCAAAGCGCAAGAAATCGAGCTCACGAAAACACCTCCAAGGATTATGAGAACCCACAGTACAAGCGTGATCATCTGAGAATACTTGCACGATCTTTGCTCCGAGACTAATTCTGAATTAGTTTGCACTGATAGGTTCTCCTTGCCAACCTAAGATAACTATCTACCCAGCGTTCAATCTATCCCTTTGCTATTCGTTCTCTGACTTTCTTCCAGTCGTGCTTTTCCAGGAAGCTGCCTTCGATATTATTCTCCATTTCCTGGAACATCGACCATGGAACGGTAAAAGAGAGCTTGTCTGCGTCAACGAAAGGTCTTGCTGTGACATCGGTCAGACCTATTATTGCCTTAGGCAATGGTTTTTTAGACTCAGCCAACGGGAGCAAAAATATGCTGTGACATCCTGCTGCAAACTGGACAGCCGCGTTATCGTTTGTCACTCTGCCGTAATTCGCAAGCACTATCAACGCTGAGAGCTGATCAACATTAACAATAAAACTCACCAGAAGAGATGGATTATTGTCAGCACTGATTGCTTCTAATGGACTGAAGATGACGTATTTCTCTGCGTTTACGGTAGCAGGCAGTTCATCGACGAAAGCTTTTGCGAGTTCAGGGGTCTTCTTGTAAGCTTCCCCTTCAGGATACCCCTCCCCGTATCCAGTCGATAGGAAATACTCGATTCCACCCGGTATTTTGGGGAATTGGTCACAGAAACCCATCCCGATGCTTCCACCCATACAGCCTGTGGTCTCAGCATCAACAACAGCAGTTTTTCCGTGCGAAGCAGCAGTAAAAAGAGATATCACACAGCCTCTGGCACCTTGTTTAAACTGGATGGCACCAGCTGGGATTTCATTAGATGTGGACATAGCCACCGGTGAGTTTTTTAGCAACAATTCTTCTGCTATTTTGCTTACCAATTTGTTTGCCTCCCGACGGGTATATAAATTAGTCAGTACCTATCTCGACAAAAACATCAGGCAATCCTTCGGCCTTTACCGTAACCTGTATCTTGCCAGGCTGTCTGGTTGACTGAACTACTGCCAGACATTTACCCCAGTGAGTGGAGTGCTGGTTGGTCTTGTAAGGCTCAAGGCAGCGAAGGTCACCGTTGTCCATACCGGCGACTGTCCCTGGAGCATCTAACTCTATGGTTATCAGGCGATCTGAGTTCGGTACCAGAACGCCATTAGCATCCAGTAAGTCTATCACCAGATTGGATATGTCCTGTGCATCAGCTGTGATGCTGGTGCGATCCGTAGTGACCGATATCGATGCTGGTTCACCTGCGGTTATGATTTCATCTATGCTGACTACCTGGCCATTGTTTTTACCAATTGCCTTGAGCGAGCCGGAGACATATGGAACGGTCCAGGGTATAGTATTGTTTGGATTGCCTGCAGTATCACGAGTACCCAGAGAATCTCCATTTAATAGCAGTTCAACGCTTTCGCAGTTGGTCATTGTCTCGACTCGAATCAAGCGTCCAAAATACTCAGGGAAGTTCCAATGATGGACCATTTTAGGCCAGCCCCATCCGATCTGCCCACGATCAATATCCAGGGTATCACTGAGCACACCTATATGCACTGCCGGTTTTTCATTCCAAACACACCTGAGAAAACCTGCTCGGGCCTTGAGAAAACCGCAAGTATCTATTGGTGCATCCGGCCAGCCTTTACTCGGCCAACCAGCACTTTCACCCAGATAATCAATTCCCGTCCATATAAACTGTCCTACAACGTAATCATGCTCTACAACGTCATACCACGGATTCGTGGCAGCATAATCGCAGTAAGGATTGAATAGTTTTGTGCTGGCTTTGTAGTCGGTCCTTCCACGATAGTATGGGTATGTCTCAGTGCCGACCATTATCCTGTCCGGATACTGTGCCCTGTCCAGCTCATACCACTGCTCCTGATAATTGTAGCTGACAACATCTTCAAGCTCACTGAATCCATTGCTGTTGACGCACATGGATTCATCTCTGCCGGGATGGGATGCATAAGTAGCCAGTCGTGATGGTTCGGTCTCATGAACATAATCGATCAACATTTTCAAGATCGCAGTACCTTCCGGACTCCCTTGTTCTACAACCTCATTTCCAACGCTCCAGAGAATTACGCTCGGGTGGTTCCTGTCTCTGCGGAGCATAGAATCCAGGTCGGCTTTCCACCACTGGTCGAAATACTTTTCATAATAACCTGATTTCCACTTATCGAATGCTTCATCAATAACCAGGAATCCCATCCTGTCGCACAGATCCAGCACTTCCGGAGCTACTGGGTTGTGACTGGTGCGGATGGCGTTACATCCCATTTCCTTCAGAACTTCAAACCGGCGTTCCCAGGTACGTTCAGGGACTGCTGCACCCATGCAACCACCGTCATGGTGCATGCAGATACCTTTCATCTTCATACTGACCCCATTAAGCAGGAAGCCTTTCTGAGGATCGAAGCACACCTCTCTGATACCGAATGGGGTTGTAACTGTATCAACCACCTCGTTGCCATCTCGAATCTCAGTATTGACAGTGTACAAAACGGGTGATTCCACAGACCAGAGCTTAGGGTTTGCTACTTCCAGAATCTGATCAAACGCAACTGTGGCCCCCGCCGGGATATCCAGTGCTTTTTCAGAGGATGCTATTTTCTCGCCTGATGCATCTATAATACCGGTGAAGAGGGTACAGTGCTTATCTTTAGAGTGTTCGTTTGCAACGGATGTCTGCACCCGGACCGAAGCTGAGTCTTTAGAGATCTGCGGAGTAGTCACATATGTGCCCCACAGAGCAACATGCAATTTCTCTGTGGTGGTCAGCCAGACATGCCTGTATATCCCGCTTCCGGAGTACCACCGGCTGGTAGGAGCATTAGAATGGTCTACTCGAACTGCAATATTGTTGGCTCCGCCATAGTTCAGATAAGGAGTCAGATCATAACTGAAACTAACATATCCGTATGGGCGGTTTCCAAGGTGGTGACCATTTATATACACATCGCTATTGTGGTAGACCCCATCAAAGCAGATCGATATGTTCTTGCCGGTGGACTCTGCAGGAACATTGAACTGTTTCCTGTACCAACCGATCCCTCCGGGGAAGAAACCATTGGCTGTTGAACCTACACACTGCTCAGTGGCCTGCAACTCAATAGCCCAGTCATGCGGCAGGTTTAGCTGTCTCCAGTTGGAATCATTTATACTCTCCGACCAACCGCTCTCTATGTCCCCTAGATTAAACTTCCAGTCATAATCAAACTTCAAAACCTGACGCATCAGTACACCTCTCCCAATAATAAAATGGCGTTTGCATATTGCATTATGATACAAGTCTTTACAGTTATCAGCAAACGCGGGGAAGGAAAGACTTCGGGCTTCAGACTACAGGAAGGAATGGGCAGGCGCCTGGCCACTAGCATCATATATATAACATGAACCACATAACGCCACAAGACACGTGAAATAACCATAACAAACAAAGGTCTTGTATAGCATAGAAATTGTACAATTTTAAGAGTAAATAAATCGCTTAAAATGTGGTAGATTACAGTATGTTCGTTTGGAGGGATTGCATGGTTCGTTCATTCTTATTGTGGTTTCTGTGTCTATATGTATCTGCTGGAGCAATTTATGCCGCGGGTTCAAATGGGCCCAAAATGTATTCGCTGAACAAAGCCAGCTCCTCTTATGTTCTCGCGAAACAGTATCCCCGAAGTAACGTCAGATTGGATTTTAACATTAATTACAAAAAGCCCGGCGTTATATTCGACACAGTAGGGATCAACGCTGCCCCTATCGGTTCGTGGGCGATATCAATATCCGGTGAAGGTGTAATCTCGATCAGCATATATGATCCAGGTCACAAAAGCAGCAAGCAGATCTCCAATGGCTGGCATGTGTTAAGTAGTAGTTATGGGATAATGAAACAGAGAGCTGGTCGTGTCATAATAGATTTCAACAATGGAATAGTATCGCTGAAAATAGGCAGCATGCCCGCTGACAGTTTTGCTCTGGAGACTCTACTCTCAGGTGAACCAGTATATGTGGGAGATTTCCCCGGTGATGATTCTTGGGGGATAAGATACCACATCCATCCTGCAATGATCGGCACTGTGGTTCTGAACTCGTTTGGACCAATTACTTCACACTCTCCAGTGGTAGTTGTAACTAAACCAATAGAAACGGTTACTGAAACCAAGACTACTCCTACTCCTACTCCTACTCCTACTCCTACTCCTACTCCTAAAAACGATAATGTACAACCGACCGAAAAAGCAACTCCCAGCGATGCTCCAGATGCAGTAAATGCCGGTATCAAGATAATTGAGGATGCACTGGCTGCCGGAGATGTTAATAAGGTAAAATCACTGACCACCGCTGATGCGCGTGAGACGCTTGGTAAAATGTTCGACAAGCATAAAGACCAATTGCCTCATTTGGGTGCAATTCTTGCCACACGAAAACTGATAACGGTATCAGGTTCGTATGCAGAATTTGAGGTTAATGAAGGCGAGAAAACTTTTACTGCGATCTTCTACAAGATCAAGGGACAGTGGCGGTTGGCTTCAATATAGAGATCAAGATTATACTTGGGACTGGTGTAGATTATGCATATTCGAATAGTTATGTTGGTAGCCTTATTGCTTGGAGCGGTTATTACTCCGCTTCAAGCCTATGATAATGATGGACGTGATGCAGATGGCAACGGACTCATGAAGGGCGGTCCCCACCGGACTATCAATGAACTGGCACTGAATAACTTCATCGCGCGTATGGCCAAAGAGAAAGATCCCATCATACAGTATTACGATTTTGACAAGGGCAAACCACTGCTTGGACTGGCTGTAACCGAACCAGGCATGGAAAAGATTACGGAAGGTGACCGTAACGAACGATTTAGATGGTGGATTGCTGAGGGTGGTTACACAGCTGATGAGCCCGAACTTTATAACTCATTCCGGCATTTTTACGATCCAATGTCACGAAATGGAGCACCATATCTCACCGACCACCTGCAGCAGTTGGATGCGGTTTACCGATTCTGGATTTATGGCACTCCGGTTGGAAATGCTGTTGGAATGGTAACCGGATCAGATTTTAACCCTCATATCAATGCAAAGGACTGGGGTATTACAGGAGACAAGGGAACCAGCTTTTGGGAGAACCAATACTGCTGGAAGAAGGGCCTCACATACATGCAGCAGGCATTCGCCTCCAAAGGTGATGATAAACGCCGTTTGTTCGTAAAAGCCTGGCGTTCTCTGGGTGAGACTATGCATCTGCTTGCAGATATGTCCTGCGTTCCACATGTGCGCAATGATTCTCATCCGGGCAAAGGAGTAAACTGGGACCTTGACCCGGATAAAGGACTCCTGAAAAACGATCCATATGAACTCCTGTGCACCGAAGGAGTCGTCCGAAATTACGGTGGATATGCTATCGATCCGAAAGTAGGACTAAAAGTATTCGCTGCTAAGACCCCGGATGAGTTGTTTGAAGCTGTATCTCTCTATACAAATAATAATTTCTTCTCAGCTGATACTATTTCCGGGACGTATGTTAAGAATAAAGGAACGAATCAGGAGCAAACAATCACCGTTACCCCAGCCAATGGGTGCCCGGCATATGATCTGCCAAAACTGTCAGATATGCGTTATGACCAGGCTAAGGGATATTTTTATTCAACCCTGAATGGACGAGAAGTATGCATGCTGAATGAGAACTGGACATCCAGCGTCGGATGGTCTGAGGACAAAGCAAACTCAGGATATTCGATCCCTCAGAAATGCGTGTACGACCAGGCACGCATATTGATCCCCGTCGCAGTATATGGAAACTCGAAACTGGTAGATCTGTTCCTACCGCGTATTCAAGTCAGTATCGATGATGTAGATTATAAAGAGAAGATACTGCGGGGTTCCGTGAAGCACATACCTTATGGCGCTTTCGATAAAGAGATGGTTTACAACAGTGCAGATGAACAGTATGCACGGTTGTATATAGACAATAAACCCCTGACTTCTGAATCGCTGGAAATCAAAGATGGTAAATTTGAGATCGACTTAAGTGACATCGACAGTATAGCCAATGCAAAAGACTTCGCTATTGAGATTGAAATCGGAGGCTTATTGGTCCATTCAAGCGCCGGTGGTAAGGTCAATGTAATTGTATGTAAGCGTAAAGATGAAATCCCTGAAGACCAACTGGGTGCACAGAATCCGTTTGAAGCCCTGGAAGGCTTCCCTCTTGCCGATATCGATGTTACATGCAGTTACACCCAGAATGGCAAACCAGTAACTAAAAAATTGAAAACAGATAAAAATGGGACAGTAGCATTTCCAGTGCCGCTTAATATCCCTGTTACTATAACAGCAAGAGGTGAGTCCAAAACAGTCACCGCTACTGCGAAATCACCCGCAGCATATGCATCTTTCGGATGGCAGGGACATGAGATAAACCTAAAAGACGTACCATCTGTTAGTGTAGCACCGCAGAGTGCGCCGCCTCCAATCGAATAGAGGCTTCAGGCTTCAGGCTTCAGGCTTCAGGCTTCAGGAAAAGTATATACTCTCCTGGAGCCTGTGCTTTCTTTATGCGCAAGTACTGCGCAGGAGTTAAAATTAATACACCACTGATTGATTCACCATATAAAGCATCAAAGTGACGCTTATCACCTGTCAGAAGATAATTGCACCAGGAATCTATGGCAGCTAATAAAATAGGGATATCTTTGTCCGCTAGATGCACATTATCAGGCAACTGCCCTGTCCTGGATCCGGACACAATCACTGTTTTTGATGCTAATTCATCCAGTGTGTCCAGACAATCCTGGCTCAAGTTTCGTCTTGCTTCTTCAAGTGCAAAGAGCGAGGTAACTATTTCCACACCATCAATCTGCCATAACTCCAGCAGATGAGATCCTGGAGAATATGCAGCTGAGAAAACAACATTTGCGTCCAGAAAGACTCTTTCCAATCCCTGTTACTCCGGTTTTGAGTGTGGTATCGACTCGGGATCAAAACCCATTGTTCTTACACGGGCTATTGCATCTGCATAGTCTTCCGTGTCGACAGCGTTTGACAACAGAAACTCGGCTACGCGTTCCTGTGAATAGTTTTCTACCGGAAGTGCAACTGCCGGACGCACCAGTATGCCATCATCGTGTGCCTCTGCAATTACCAGGGATCCCTCTTCTATACCGAACCGCTTCCTGAGACCCGCCGGGATTACAACAGCACCTCTCTTACCAACTTTACTGGTTTCTATCTTTGGATGAACTCTCATAAAATACCGCCCGATTATCAGACATTCAGACATGTATATTATACCACTGATAATTGATCAAGCGAAAAATGGCCTTATAACTGACAATGGCCTCAGGAGCAGCAACCAGTTCCTGAGGCCAATGAGTTTAACGCTAGAAAGGCAATCTCTATCCCGCTATGACGAGATAGGCTCCTATGGCTGTAACGATGCCCGCCAATATCCAAAGGTAGGTGCGATACGCACATTTGGTTTTGGTTCCATCTTCAAACTGGGCTTCTTTAAGCTCAATATATGGAGAAGGTCCGCGTCTATACCACCCCTGAAACTTTCCTCGTTTACCTACAAGAGCATCGGCTTTGAGAAGACCAAACAGGAATTCCAGAATACCTAATGGCTGTTTGTAGACAAGAGTTATGAAACCGGTCTGGTCCTGAATCACCAGATCCTTGCTCCAGAACAGTCCTGGAATGCCGCGACCGATGACCTGTCCTTCTAGCTCAATCGGTATTGGTCTTATATGCGAGACCTGCATTTGACCGACTGCTTCCTCAACCGTAGAGGTTTTAAAATCACTGTTGTAGCTAAATGCCAGCCTTACAAGCCAACCAATCCCACCTAATAATAGAGCAAGTTTATATGCTCCAAGGATCCAAATGAAGAAGTTTGTGTAATGTCCTGACATCCGTGCAGCATAATAACTGGTCTGAGCAGACCCTGACATACTCGTTATTACAACACCAGCTATCACACCTAACCAGGGAAGAGAAATATACAGTAAGTCCTTCCAGAATAGCGGCATGTAGCTCTCAGTTGGAGCAGGGACTGCAGGCAGTTCAGGCTGCTGCCTCATAGACAGTGCCATACGTGATGCTGCTCGAACTCTCTTTGCAATTAAAGGATGGGTGCTATGGAGTTCAAAAAACACAGCCCACGGATTCCAGAGATCCCACTGCATGGCTTTCACATATTTGTCTACTGAAAAACATCCTGTAACATCTGTAGAGTTTATCGCCATGGAGGCTGCGGAGCTGAAGCTGCATATTCCAAGACTGCCAACCATCTGGCTCTTGCTCATTACCCGTTTCTTATTACCGCTTGCATCCAACTCTTCCTGAGGAATCCTGGCAAGTCCATAGGCAATCTTAATCAACGCACGAGACATCGCATTTGCATTATTCGTTGCGAATACCGCATGCTCATCGGCGAAATATTCTCTAATCCTGGACAGGAACAGCACTACATACTGGCTGATTAAGTAGGCAACATATGCGCCGAGACCAATAAGTGCGGCATTGCCTCTTCGACCACGCGTCCATACATACATATAGTAGAGTATAAGCGTAGCCAAAGCCGCCAGACTCATTATGATAAAATCATAATGCTTAATATGTCCGACTTCATGTGCTACAACCGCATTTAACTCTTCGGGTGTGAGCATCTGAATCAAACCACGAGTAACAACCACTCTGGCATCTTTCGGCACATGCCCATATGTGAATGCATTCGGATTACCATCTTCGATTATTCCAAATCTTGGCATCGGAACGTTGCGTGACCTGCAAAGCTCCGTTAAAAACTGAGTAAATTCTGGGGATATCTCCTGGGGAGTAGTCCACCTGACTTTATATATCCAGTCTATCAGGTAGGGTCCGGCTATATATTGTAAAGTAACTAAAACTGTTGCAAAGATCACGGCATATATGACCGGACAGTCGTAGTGATACAATACCGCAGTTCCTACAGCCAACACCATACCAAAAAGCAACGCAAGAACAAGCAGTGACCTAAAGAATAGCTTGCCCATTTATCTTCCCTCCCAAATACAGATTGCTTAATTATTCGACACTTCGATTAGGATACCTTCTCATAATACCACATAGTCTTGCATTTTTCAGCAATAAAGCAAGACTGCAACCAACACTAACAGCGTTTATGAATATTGCGTGTAATTACACTGTGTTTGCGTGTTTTATCATCACCAATGCACCTTATTGTATCACATTCGCAATCCCAACTTTCGAGATCGAATATAATCTGTCTTTGATCCTGAATTTAACCTGATTTTCCGCCCCTCTAGACCAGTGACATTGGCCATCCGGTGCATATGCGAACCATTCATTTGATGTTTGAATTTGATTAGCATTCCTTGTCATAAATCCCACCATGGTACCAATCTGTTTTCTGGTAAGTGTATCCCAAATCCTCAACATACCAGCCCAGTCACCAGTGGCAATGCGCTTGCTGTCTGGTGAAAATGCTATACTCGTCATTTGTTCTCCCTGGCTCCACAGAGAGTATTTTTCCTTGAGCGAGTTGGTATCGTATATCAAAGCCCTATTTTCATATAAAATGGCAATAGATTCGTTGTCCGGGGAGAACGTCAATTTCACGACTTCTTGATTCAAGTTGATATGACTAACTGGCTTAGTGGAATTTCTTGGAAATATGGATACTTTCACCTTTATAATCCTTGTATAGTCCCTGGATTTGGTTTGGCCTGATTCTACCAGAGCTATGTATCCACCATCAGGTGAAATATAAGCGTGGGTATCCTGGATGGTCTTATTGCATTTAAACTCTCTGATTTTGGTTCCATTATTGGTGTCCCAGACGGTGATCTTTGTCGAAGGACTTTCACCCTCTCGAACCGACAAATATCTGCCATTTTGCGAACATTCGGCATAATCTAAATATGAATTACGATTAAGCGGGAGGCTTGAAATAGTCTTCCCGTTTGCAGTATTCTTTACGGGATATGTGTGTTGGTTCCCTTTCGATACACTTTCGATTTCTCGACTCCCATCTGGAGATATTAGCATAATACTGCAATGTATGTTTTGAGCTCCCGCTTGAGGCAATGGCGGCCAGAGTTCCCGGATTACTTTGCCGGTCTTACTGTTCCAATAAATAGCACGTTCCCAACTGTAACTGAATATTTCACCAGCAGGCGTATAACCAGGCCTGCTGGTGCCATCTGTATTCATGAGATTCATTACACGACGCAGTGACAGGTTTTCAATGTCCCATAACCTGCAGGATTGGTTATCCCCAGCGATTACCTGTTTGCTGTCAGGAGCAAAAGCCAGAGAGGTAATGGATGCTGGAGTAGGTAGTAGAGTGGCAATTTTTTCGCCCGTTTTGACATTATATACTGATGAATTTGCAATTATTATCTTTCCGTCGGCTGACATCGATGAAATGGCACCCGCAATTTTATGCTGGATGATTCCTGTGTCCACTCCCCATGTTCTCACATATCCATCACCATCACTGTATACACGTTTACCATCCATTGAGAATTTGACGTTTCTGGTCAAACGGGCATTAGGATCTTTCATTTTTATGTCTGTAATCAATCTACCACTTCTATCCCAAATATCTATCGCAGGCTTGTGTACATCGGCTAGCCCAGGACTGCGTAACTCATTTGTTGTCCCACATAATGTTGCAATTCGTTTTCCATCCGGAGAAATACTGAGAGCGGTAAAAACCTGATCTTCGGGCTTGATCAACATTTTCTGCCGCCAGCTGGATGTATCCAGCAAAATCACATCAGATGAGAAACCATTCTCCACCATATCTCCAGGTTCACCTATCTGTTTTAATGGTTTCTGAGGCACACGTCGAATGATTCCTGCAGTCTTGCCATCATCCGAGAATGACATCGCGAATGCGTCAGGCAGCGTTTTCTCAACCTTGCTGTCTTGAATAGAATATACTGTAATTGTCTCTGAATTTCCGGTAAATCCTCTATGTAGAACAGCGAGTCTATTACTATCCGGAAACCAAAAAAGGCCTTGAGGGATGATCCTAACCAGCGGAATTGTTTTGATAAGCCTGCCGGATTTGGTATCAAATAGCTGTATTCCCATCCCGGGCAGTAAATGGGCAATTTCAGCTCCATCGGGTGAAATCATACTTTGAACAATACTCCGATAGTGTTCCCTTCTGATTCTCCTTAGTAGCGTCAATGTCTTGCTATCCCATATATCGATACCATCAGTTTCACCAGTTACGGCAAACAGATTGGCAGATCTGGCGAATGAAATGGAGCAACTCGATGATGGAAAGCATTGCAGAACAACCTCTGCTGTTCGATTGGGGATTAACGATGGCTTGCTGGTTACCGATGTCTTGGTAGTTGGAGCTGATTTAACATCCGCAGGAGGGTTGCTGATAGGGGACGTTGAAATGATTCTTTTTGCGCATCCCTGCAATATGGGAATCAATAACAGCAGCAAGGGAAATATGAAAACAGGAGAGCTCCTTCTCTTATGTAGCGCTGTGTTGCAAAATGCTGACTTATACTGCAATATATCCATTTCTCATCTCCCGTATAGAAACACTCGTGATATTTGCAATGCCAGATGCAGTATGATTTTAAATATTACTAATACATCAACAATGGGATATAATCCAGCATTATATCCATTCGCCAATATTTGCTCGGTTTCAAAACACTGCGATTCTCAAACATTGGCACAGAGAGAAGATCGATTTGTCAGATTGAATTATCGCACTGACAAACCGATTTCGATATTCTATTCTTCAACTACCGAAAAGAATCTATTTTACCCATACCAAAGCATAGTCAACTCCACTCAAGTTTACCTTGAACACTCCGTTTACCATTGGAAGCTGCTCTCCGGTGGTAGTGTTAACTGCAGTTACGGTCTTGGGCAGTTTCATCTTTCCAAGGTTGAGTTTCACAGAAACCTCCTGTGGGTTCTTGATGAAACTGGAAACTACACACATAACTCCTTTGCCTTTACGGACGTATAGGGATGTGTATGCTTTCTCACCCGTAACAGTGGCAATATCCGCGTTGCTCCAGTATGGATGAAACTCGGATCCCTTCTTACCAAAAGCATCCATTGCCTTAAAGATCCTGGACTCTTCCGACATTGCATACCCACGGGATCTTACAAGCACATCGTGCAGTAGGGTCATAGTAAATGCTTCATGGAAAGTGTAGGGATTGTCATAACAGAGAAATTCTGCCGGCACCCCAAAAGGCCTACCCATGAACTCAGCTCTGAATGCATCCAGTGGGATGATTTCATCTATATCGTGCTTTCCGGGTATGACTGTCAGATGCTCACCGTCCCATGTACTCGTTGCCCAACCGATTGTCTGGACTGGTACATGTCCTGAGTTGTGCAGATTTACCTGTCCATCCGGTTTTTTGGATTTAACCACGGTATATAGTCTGCGCAGCATATCTCTGGAACCGCGATAGGCAAACGTAGAACCCAGGCTACCGTCTGGTTTGGTATATCCACATCCATGGTAAGTGTTGTTGCACCACCACGGAATAGCCGTGCTGTCCAGATAGACACCATCAATATCGTACTTGTCGATGAGCTTATCTACTCCGTCGGCAATAAAGTCCTGCCACGCGCTGTTGTAACAGACTACATAATCTTTCTGAACAGGATTACTGCGAGTGTAGCTCTGCCATGTTGGAGCTACGAGACATTCATCCTTGTAATCCAACCATGTAGGGCAATTATCTGCCATTTCATACCCGAAATAGACTAAAATCTGGAACCCCTTTTCATGACAAGCCTTGACCAGCTTCTTCAGTTGCTGCTCATGTCCGACTGCCTCCGGGTAGTTCTGGACATCAGTCCAGTGTTCGTGAAAAACTATTGTCTTATATCCAAGGGATTTCAAGTAATCAAGCGCCGGAGCTGATTTTTCTATTACATCGATTCCCTTACCAAACTTCCAGTCATCGAGTATATAGGCGCCGGTTAGATATCCGGCATTCCCGACCGCTGGAATGGTATCCGCTCTCTGCGGACTTGAAGACTGTACCTTGTCCAGATGATCCAACAAAGTCGTATTTGAATCCTGGGTATATGCTGCAGTTGGTAACTCCGGAACTCGCTCAATATTGGACAGTCTAACTTCATCCAAACCGAATCCAGGATTATCCATAGTAAATGACATTGTTGTTGCAGGAGTGCAGCTGCCCATAAGGCCAAGCCACGCATTTTCAACCATCAATTTTCCATCTACATACAACCTGACTTTGTCATTCCAGGTGAGTGACAGATGGTGGATTTCACCTTGTTTCCAGTCACACCTGGCATCCCCCATCAGTGGTATATCTCCCCTGGTATAGAAATAGTATCTCATTCCCCGGACATCTATATTCCAGTAGAGTGTCATCGTATCCTGACCATTGCCAATGGTCAGGAAATTGCGGTTGTATCGGCCTCGATCAACGCCATCAGCAATAGCGACGTTCGGGTCAAAGTTGACTTTCACCATCATATCCAACGTGCCCTTATTGCCGGCTATCAGATTGGAGACATCATAAACCAGAGAAGCAGAGTCAGAAATTGTTGAATCTTCAAGCCCATAGTCACCACAGTGTACTATCCTGTAATCCCAGGTGTCTTTCTCCGGTTTCTTGACAGGCGTTGCTTCAAATCCAAACTGGAACTTGATACCGTCTTTCAGCTGATCAGCGGTAAATGTCTCCGGCTTGCTGATTATATTGAACGCCATCTTCATAGAGTCGCGTCCAAAAGGCCTGACTGAAGCCGGCATCACTTTTGAATCCAGTGTCCAGTATTGATCGCTGGTTGTATACAATGCCAGGCCTTTGTCTTCATTGCCGACCCAGAGATAACTGACAAACCCAGACTCCCAACCGTCAGCAGGAATAGCTCTGGAATTGGCTGTAGATGCAAAAGGAGTCGGGAAATATGAATGATACCTGGCATACTGTTTCTTGATCGGTATCTCGATCGAGAACTTGTCTATCTGAACCGCCTTATTCCCATTAAATCTCAAGTTCACGTATGCATTGCCATCGAAATCCAGAATGACCTGAGAGTTGGCTGTCATGCTGCCAACCTGAGCCACTCCATCCATTATGATCTGGCTCTCGCTGCTCTTGGTAACTTTCATATCACCTTTAAGAGATATTGGCTTTCCATCAACCACCATACTCATCATTATGGGACCATTCAATATTGTTGCATTTTGAGTGATCACTGATGATGGAAAAGGAGTACCGGCAAATGTATAACTGCGTCCCCACAACGATACATTGATTTTGCCTTTGGACTGTTTGGTCTTTAATGGGGTCCATGGAGCCAGCACTTTGTCTGAAATTCCAGCCTTAGATCCGAGCCATGCGGGTATTTCGGGTCTAGTGTAGGGTTGCTCAACGGTTGAAATAACCTTTCCATCAGGAGCTTTAACTGTAACCACGGCTTTGTGCTCTACACAAGGCAACTTCGAGATGTCGAAATCAAATTTTGTGTTTTTCTCCACATCCTGTTTTGTCTGTGACATTATCTCTTTGCCGGATTTATCACATATTGAGGCTGTGACATTGAAACTTCTGATGTTATCAACTGTAACCGGCATATCTACGTCGACGCCCAACTTGCCTTGCAGGAAGTACTTCCTCAGGGCGATTGAAGCGGAGCGTTTTATTGTCTTGGATCCTGCATGCCTGTACGCCACCGATCCATCCCCTGGATTTGTAGCAGTGATCTCCCATTGATATTCGCCATCTGGGATGACGCCGTCTTTTGTTGGGAAATCCACAACTATACGCTTAGAACCGATTACACTGGATTTTGTTTCGCCAACATTCAATCCATTAAGAGTCAGTTTCAGGGTACAATCTACCGGACCTGGATTATTGCCAGTCGAGACATCAAATGCAATCTGGCTTTCAGATGGAACCAATAAACAAGAAAGGCTCCCGTTGTTCTTTGCTAATACCAGGTGTCCAAACTTGCCTGGTTGGTGAAAAGTTCCGTTCAAAAGTAAAGGTGCCCAGGTATATGAACCATCGGGATTCTTTCGGTCCAGCCCTATATTAAAACCCACGACAGTCTCATCTCCAGAGAGCTTAATTCCGATAGTGCTGAATGGAATACATACTTCCGCATACCAGACACCATTGCTGCTGGATGTTGCGACTTTCCAGTCTCCGTTCCACGCCATATCTCCATTTTTCATATCAGAGAAGCAGCCAAGAGCGTTGCTCACAAACTGATAACTGGTGGAATTATCGTGCTGCGGATCAAGGAATATCTCCAGAGCATCATCTCTATAAATATCTCCATCCCGATTTCTTTGAATGGCAGATGGTGGGCCACCGTTTACAACAGGCATCTCTGCCGCGACATATATGTTTTTATCGTCATAACCAATCATGACCTTTGAGAGTGGAGTTATGACATTTTGCTTCAACAACTCATGAAAGACATTAGTAGAAGCTGCACCATCCCACTCACCTGGCTTCAAAACGCCATCAATAGTGGGGGCTTTAGATATTGGGGATAACCTGATCATCGGGGCATTGACATCTCTGGCATCATATGCAGATACTGCAACCGAAGGCAGGAGTATCATAAGAGTAACAAGATACAGGCAATTTAGAACACTTATAATGCGCTGTTTACCCGAGGTTATAAAAGAGACGTGAAAAGAGAACATTCATAAAGCTCCTTTGGAATATTCAAAGCTGGTATAAATCCATCTAGTAACTTATACACAGAGGATACACATATAAACATCTGAATAATATAGCATAAATATGAGATGCAGGGTAAATTGAAGCGTCAAGGGACGAGTTCAGTGTCGTGTGATACTATTTGCTGGAACTTGGTTTAGGCTTAAAAACACTTTGGGGTTTCAGGCAGTCTGAAGAAGATCTTGCCGAAACCCCGCATATCTAATAATCCGGCTCGAAGATGAGCCGAAATGCCATTGTTACTACGCTGCTTTTTGTTTGAGGTAAGGTGCATAGAGCTTGTCCTCTTTGTTGATATGGTTGATAAGCCATTCACGCACTGTCTCCATTACCTTCAAAGAAATACCAACTGAATTCGTACTTGCATCCTGTTGTATCTTGCGTATATGCGCTGTGAAGTTTTCGTGAATCTGAAGATGTCGCTGATAATCCGGATAACCGCAGCGCACAAGTTCTTTCTGTTCGTATGTGAAATGTGTTGAGGTGTAATCCACTATACCAGCCAGAATGCCATTAACCGCATCCTTACCAGTTCCTTCTTTCAAGGCGGTATGCAGATCATTGATCAGTGACAACCATCGTTGGTGTTGTCGATCAATCTCATCTATACCAACTGAATAGCTAGCGTTCCATTTGTATAACTCAGACATTATCTTGCCCCCTATATCCATTACTTGATAGTTACTGGAACTCAATACTTACACGCATACAAGACAATGTACACGTTTACTAATGCTATTATCGGAGTGATATTGACATTTCAATATAGCTACTATCACTTATTCCGCGAGGGTTTGAATGTAGATTACCTAATCACCTACTAATGGAATGCAGAATTGCACGGTGTACATATAAAACGGCGGTCGTTTTTCAGATTAACGACCGCCGCATTTACAGCATATTACGTAGATTGATTTTATCAGAAAGTAATAGTTATACTCTTTAATGTAATTTGTGCTTGACTTGAGTTAACTGTAGCAGATGGTGCAGTAGACAGGACTTGCGCATCGCATTGCGCTAATACTGAAATCCTGTTTCCTATAGCTGCCAATGTGGTCTGATACGTTTTTGAAATCGACGAGTGGGTATGCGTACCATTATTAGCAGTGTCTGTTCCTATTCGATCAGACCAGTTCCCGGTGCCATCGAAATTCTCAAACTTAAATCGCGCATTGGCATAGCCGGTATTGTCAGTATAGGCTGCGTTTAGCGAGTAGTCGAATACGAAGGTAACACTACAGGATGTGCTGCTCACTTGAGCCCACGTCTTGCCGTTCAAGTCCCAGGTGATATCAGCGCCAACTCGTGCATTGGCTTTCCGAGCTGTTCCGGGACCTTTCGATTCCGATACGCTGGCGGTATCATCATTGGACTGGGCGCTATCACCGCTTGGAGCACGCACCTGCGCCGCAAGATTCTCAAACCCCCAATCGTGGTAGTTAAAGTTCGTGATGGATCGGTTTTTCCCCAACCTCACAGTATCAGCGCTTGCATTCAACGTGATGTTGAGTATAGATGTATTATCGGCTACAACTGTAACGTTGCCTGTGGCAGTTGCATACCCCGTTTTGCTGGCAGAAATTGCATGCGATCCGGGAGTGACACCGGTGAAACTATAGTATCCGATAGAATCTGTTGTGATGGAGGTGCTTCCCAAAGTAACGGTGACTCCGGAAAGAGCTGAACTGCCATCGGTGACTACACCCGTCACATTGCCGGTTGTTGGGGTCACACCTGATTCTTCAACAGTAACTAGAGTAGTGGCGTAAATATCGCCAATCTGAGCTATTACTGTCCCGGTTCCAAGTGCAGTCGCTGTGAACATTCCATTAGCAGTAATTGTGCCAACGCTTCCAAAGAATGTCCAAGACGGTTTCAGTCCTGAGTCCGGTGAGATTGTTGCGGTAAACTGTTGTTTATCGCCAATCTTAAATTTGGGATTTTCCGGAGTGATTGTAATGGTATCAGGAACCGATGAGCTGGACGGTATAAGCCTCAAAGTTACTGTATAACTGCTTAATCCCTCCGGCATATCGATCTGCATCTGAAATGACTTGTAGGCATTTTTGGGATCAACTACTCCAACTGTAGATGTCCCGGCTGGATAGTCATTGTTGGTAAATTGCCCCAATGCGTCTGTTGTGCCTGTTACCACCGATCCAGTAGTTGGAGTAAGTGTAACATGGGCTCCTGATATTACAGCGTCAGTTTTAGCATTTAGAACTTTGACTACAATCATAGTGGATGTTGCACCACCACCACCGCCTCCACCGCCGCAGCCTACCAGTA
>Ga0209697_10001205_pt1 | contig 40996 bp, 25 predicted proteins | sample AliMusrvi5mmetaG_FD_184115 | JGI IMG/M metagenome (GOLD analysis project Ga0209697, IMG submission 184115) | Freshwater lake bacterial and archeal communities from Alinen Mustajarvi, Finland, to study Microbial Dark Matter (Phase II) - Alinen... | ecosystem: Environmental > Aquatic > Freshwater...
CTAACATACCTTTATGAAGCCACTATTTACCCCTGGCAGTATCCCGAAATCCCTGCTCCCCATGTTCATCTTCCTGGTGGTGACAGGAACTTCGGTGGCACAGAAGGCAGATGCAGCCGATACCTTTGACATCACCGCTCCCAGTATGCGGTTCCCGCACCAATACAGGCAATGGGGTTTCCAGGTCGCGGCCGGCCTGCTCATGGTTAAACCCCCGATGGACCTGCTTGAAAATGCGATCCAGGCGCCACTGGTCAACATTCACATGACCTTCGGGCTGCCGTGGAGGCTTTCGCTGGAAGGCGATGTGCAGACCATCGTCGTGTCCAACCAGTTTTCACTGGGTCCACGCATCGGTTACGGCTACCGGAATTTTTATTTCAACGCCGGCTGGGATGTTGCCTGGGTTTACGGGCAGCTGCGGCAGATCGGCTTCGACAACCGGGCGAAGGTATGGCTGCACTACCCGAACCTGTCGGTCGGGTACAAACTCAAACGGATGGCCTTCACCCTCCGCGGGGAGGCCGTTTTTGTGGCAAAGCTGACCGAAACGTCGGGAGGCAATGAAGTCTCGGTTTCGAGGAATTTCTATAATGGTTTTACCGTTGGTTTTTACCTCGAACAACGGTTGTGGAAAAACCATGTGTTTATCTTCGGCTTAAAGGACAATTATGAAAAGTACTACTGGCCTACCTGGATGCTTTTCACCACCTTCAACCGCTATTATCATATTCCTGAACTTTCATTCATGTGGATCCTATGAAGATAAAAATTACATATTTTGCCTTGCTCTTCCTGGTCTTTTACGGATGCAACAAGGATACGACCGTGCCGATCCCCATGGCGGGACCCAATTCCATCCTGGGCGATACCTATCCCTTGACATCATCGGCAAAATTGCTGATGGACGGTGTTTACAAGGTGAACGACGGGAGTGGGCTTTTCGGTTCGCAGGTCATCCTGAAGTGGAACAGGACCCACCTTTCCATTGCCTGCAATAACGGGAAATACTTCGTGATGGATGTCGGCCGGCTCGATTCGGTCATTTTCCTCCAGGGATACTGGCGCGACGGTTATTCCGACGGCACGGGGCTCGCCTCTATGCACATCGCGCGCGGGGAGGGAGGTACCATGATCGTCTCGGGAACCGGTCAGCAGACCATCGTGATCCGCGGGGCTTACGGACAGGGAAGCACCCTGCCCGACCAGGTGCTGAACCTCACCCGGCTCAGGTCTTTTTCAACGAAAGCCGCCGCCAGCAAGTTCTATATCCTTGCCCATCGTTCGGGAGGACGCACCTCCGACCGGCTGCCGGTTTCGGAAAACAGCCTGGCGATGATCGGCTTCACCGAACGGCTGGGTTCAACCGGCATCGAGGTGGATGTGAGGATCACCAAAGATGGTATTCCTTTCCTATACCACGACGGCGACCTGAACATCCGGCTTACGGAGAAGGGGCCGCTGGCCGGACCGGCCGAAAATTATACCTGGGCGCAACTCTCGGCCTTCGTCCGGCTGATCCACGGGGAAAAAATCCCGACGCTGGAGGAGGCGCTCACCTACACGATCGACAGCACCCTTCTGAATTTTGTCTACCTCGACATGAAGGAGACTTCCGGGGCCATGGCCACGGTGACCTCGATCCAGGAACGGATGCTGCAGCATGCTGCAGCAAAGGGACGCGATATCATCATCGTGGTCGGGATCCCGACAACCGGTGCACTCAATGACCTGAAAAGCGTTCCCGGTTACCAGTCGATCCCGTCCCTCTGTGAACTGACCGTAGATGATGTCAGGGCGGTCAACTCGATGGTTTGGGCCCCGCGGTGGACGCTTGGCCTCCAGAACGACCTGGTGCAGCAGATGCACGATGAAGGCCGTCTCGCCCTTTGCTGGACCATCGACCAGCCGAACTGGATCGAAGAGTATATCACCCAGGGCCACTTCAACGGGCTGCTGACCAATTTTCCATACGTAGTAGCCTATTATCATTACACGCAACAGTAAAGCCATGTCAAGGAAATTTATCATACTCATCCTGCTCCTTTTTTTAATGTCAGCCACGGTTCATGCTGCAAAGAAGGACACCACCAAAGTATCGCAGAACCACTATTCCCTGGCTGTCGGCGTGGGTTGGGCGCATTATATCAACACACTGGTTGTTGCCAAAAGCCTGGCAAAAACCAATTCGGCAGGCATATCGATGAAATTTTTCTGGGAGCCTGAACACCGGCTGAGCCTGGGTCTTGAAACCGGCTTCTACAGGTTGTACAAGGTGAAAAGCCCGGATTACGATATAAACAAGGGAGAGGCCAGCATGTCGGTCGTACCGCTGCTGCTCACCATCCGGATGCGCATCGTCGATCATTTCTATCTCAGCACCGGCGCCGGGCTGGCCATCATGATCAACAAGGTGAGCGGGGTTGGCGAGCAACTTACCAACAAGGTTTTATCCATGTCGAATTACCAGTTTTCGGGATCTTATATCTACCCGCTAACGAAGCACTGGCAGGTAGGCGGCGAACTCAAGGTGCTGAATTACGGCAAGACAGCCGACTGGATGTACACGATACAGGCAGTGTGCGCGGTCAGGTTATAGCTTTCCATCCTTAAAAATGCTCCATCCCGTTACCTCTCTTTTTCCGGGTCATGAGGAATTTCCAGGGGGAAGTAGCAAAGCAATTCACATTTCAGATATCAGATATCAGATTTCAGATTTCACTTTTTTAAATGCGGGATGTGATATCTGAAATGTGAAATCCGGTATGCTTGACCGATCAGTTTAATTTGACCATCTTCCCCGTTCGGGCCCCGCCGGCTGTCACAACCCTGAAAAGGTAGGTTCCGTCGGGCAGCCCCTCCAGGCTGACCGGGATGACCTGGTCCCCGGCCGGGAAAGTTCTTTCTGTCAATACCAGGACCAGGTTTCCCCTGCAGTCAAATACCTGCACCGAAACGGGCTGCTGCTCCGCCAGGGTCATTTTGATAAAAAAAGACTCCTTACATGGGTTCGGGTAACATTGCATGCTGTGACGGTTCTCTAACAAGGAGATGTCCTGCAGCACCCCGCCGGCATGTCTGATGATTGTACCTGAACGTCCGGCCCCGTAAACAGCTGTCGAATCATTGGCAAAAAGGTTGTAAACCGTATTCCCGATGGTAGTCTGCTCCTCCTTCCAGGTTACGCCGCCGTCGCTGGTGCGGAGGATGAAACCCGTGTAAGGCCAGTCATACTCGCCGGTCATGTACCCGTTGTAATGGTCGAAGAATTTTACGGCATAATGGTCCCATGCATCCTGGTAAATGGAGCCGTCGACCAGCCAGGTTTTGCCGCCGTCGGTGGTGTGGATCTTGTATCCCCTGCCCACGGCGCACCAGCCGTAAAGCGAATCGGTGAAACATACATCCCAGATCTGGGTGATCTCGACATGCGAGGTCTGGATGCTCCAGTGCACGCCACCGTCGCGGGTTACCCGGATGTTTCCCCAGTTGCCCACACTCCAGCCATGCCTGCTGTCGATAAAGGTAAAATCGTAGACCTCATCCCCGTAAACCGTGCCCACCCTGGCCCAGGTATTGCCACCGTCGACGGTCCTGATCACCGCGCCGTTGCCGCTGATCGTCCATCCGTGGAGCGGATCGGGGAAGCATACAGCCACGTAGTCGTTCGCAGGGACTGCCGTCATGGCCTGTGTCCAGGTAATTCCGCCATCGGTGGTGCGCACCAAGGTTCCCTTTTGCCCGACGGCAAATCCCTTCAGCGTATCGGTGAAACATACGGAGGTCAGGGGGTTGGTTGTGCAGGTGGGCATCCTGTTCCAGGTCACGCCGCCGTCGCGGCTTTTCATGATGTAACCGCTGCCTGTACTGGCCCAGCCAACCGGGAAAGTTTTGTCAAAATAAATGGAGGTTATGTTGGCCAGGGGCGCCTGCCGCGTCATCCATTGCCACGACTGGCTGCCGTTGAGCGACCGGAGGATATTTCCTCCCCTCCCGGCTTGCCAAAGGGCACGGGAATCGTAGGTGACAGGACTGGCCAGCGAAATGGAGTTTTCATTTTCCGGCTCCTCAAAGTCATTGTAACTCCAGGTCAGGCCGGCATCGGCCGATTTTGCCGACCGGGCATGATACGTGATCCCGGAGTTATTGGTTGTGAATCCTGTGGTATAGATGACATTCATCCCGTCCATGGTCACCGAAGCCGCATAAAGGTGGAGGGAGTCGCGCCCTACCCAGTGATCGCCCCCGTCGGAGGTGTAAAAAATGGATGATTCGTAAACACAACAGCCATGCAGCGTATCCGAGAACCACAGGTCGGTGGGTTCGCTGTTACCGCCCCCGATATCTCGTTTGACCCAGGTGTTCCCCCCGTCGGACGTGCGGAAGATGCTGCCCCAGGTACCATCGCAGAACCAGCCGTGGTGAGGGTCGATGAACCGGAGGACCGAAGGATAGGCAGTGGCAGGGCAGGGGCATGCATTCCAGGTGAGCCCGCCGTCGCTGGTCCGCAGGATCTTCGGCCGGGTATCGGGACCCCATTCATTGCACATCCAGCCGTGAAGGGGGTCGGCGAAGGTGACGGAGGTGAACCAGTCGAGGGAATCGGTGCTGTGGTCGCTCCAGGTGATCCCGCCATCGTCGGTGCTGAACCTGAACCCGCGGAGACCGACGGCCCACCCGTGCAGCGAATCGGTAAAATCAACCCCCTCGATCCAGCGTTTGGCGCTGTCGGAAAAGATGTGCCAGGATTTTCCGCCGTTTTTCGTGGTCATGATCGTGCCAAACAATCCCGCCGCGCAGCATCGCAGCGAATCGATGCCTTTGACGACCGTGAGTTCATGCCCCTGCGGGAGCGGGTTCTGCCAGGTCCATTGGGCGCAGGCATGGCTGTAAACCAGGATGGAAAGGAACAGGATACGGATTGCAATAAATATTTTCATAACCACCGGGATGGGTTTTGGATGCCCGGGCGTCCCTGTTCTACGAGGCAGCGACCGATAACCTAAAGATATAACAAATTTACCTTCACGATACTTTCAAGCTGAAATATTACCGAACTGCCTGATCCCCGTGAAACGGTTCTACCGCAGCGGGCTTCGCCGTGTTTTATTCCTGTACAGGCTGCACCCCTCGCCGGCATAGACGAGGACGAAATCCTGTTTCAGCACCAGTTCGAGATTTGCAAGCCAGTCTTTGGCCGGATCGATCTGCCCAACGACGAACACGTAGTTGACGGGCATGGAGGGCCGCTGTTTGATGGCTTCGGAGGTTGTGTGCCGGTCGGGCGTTGCCGGGCTGCCCAGGTAATAGCTTGGCTTCGACTTTTTATTCCACTGAACCGGGAAATAACCGCTCTCGCATTCATAATTGTAGACCATCAGGATCGGTTTGTCGACCGCTATATAGTCAACAAAGTGCCCGGTGAACCAGTTGTCCATGCAATAGACGGGGAGCACCAGGCTGTTGGGCTCGACAAACGCCGCCGCCTTGTTGCATGAAACTGCCAGTTTGCCCAGGTCGCTGATCCCGGGGGTGTAATTCCTGACCAGGGCAAAATTCAGGATCAACCCCGGGAGCGCTGCCAGCAACCCGATCCACCAGGGAAGCCTGAAGGTTGACAGCCAGAGGATGGTTACCAGGAAAAATATAAAACTGATGCGGAGATTTGTATAACTGGCGGTTCCGTATGCATCGGGCAATTTGAAATAGAGGCCGAGCAATACCAGCATGGAGGCCAGCAGCCACCAGAAACTGGAGCCGGGCAGCAGGCTGTTTCCCGGTTCATCGTGCGTACCCTTATACCGGAAAGTCCGGGATTCCAACCGTTTGATGAAAATTGCCAGGCCGGTGACGACCATGACGGCCAGCAGGCAAAAGAGCGGAATGGTATACCTGCTCTCCACGGAAACGTTGAAGGAGATGATCGGGCGGACGGTGTATATGTATTCGACCAGTTCGGCCCTTGTTTTATAGGCAATCTGGCGCGTTCCGGGCCTGGAATAAAAAAAGTAGCCAAACAGGAGCGTGGGAATGATGGAGGCGGCCAGGATGATCGTCGAACGTTTAACCAGGAAAATAAAGCCGGTCCCGGCATCCTGCTTTTTACAAACCCATTGCATCAGCGAATGGGTGACGACCTGCAGGATGATCAGGATGATCAGCAGGCCGAAAACCACGATGTGCGAAAAATAAGTTGCAGCGACCAGGAGGGTGAAGATGATGATACTCCGGGTATTCCAGCGGTTGTTTTCGTTGCGCAGCCAGTAGGTAAGGGTGATGAGCAGGAAGAGTACGCCCGCACAGAAGTTGAAAAAACCGAAAAAGAGGAACATCGAATGGGTGAAGGGGAACACCAGGAAACTGTAAAGGTAATTCTTTGGCGAAATAATCCGGACCAGGCTTCGAAAGGCAAACGGGATCCCCGCAAGCAGTGCCAGGATCAGGATCTTCTCGGCAAGAAATGCCGGCATCACCAGGGTCAGCAGCGAAATGACCAGGTGGGAGGTCCAGTTCGGCACGGGTTCGGGGTTCACCGAAAAAAACTGCTGAAACAGGTGGTTGTGGTAAAATACCAGCTGGTTGAGGATGTTTGAATTGGCCAGGTGTGACGCGCCATCCATGCTCGGGAAAAACCTGGTTGCCACGAAGGGCAACAGGTTCAACAGGGTTACCGTTGTAAAAACAAGAAGTTCGGCGCGCTGCCACCTTGCGGAATTTGTCATGGCTGAAGGGTCAAAATTTGATTCCGGTCATGGATAGCGGGAATTGATTACCGGGGCTGCTGCCCGGGTCATAACCGGTATGCGATCCCTTTCGGGGTGGCCGGATGACAAAATTAGCAGATTAATATTACATGCGTACACCGGGGGATCATTTTTCCATCGTTCTGCAGCGGACGGGGGGGACTGTTGCACGAAGGCCGTAAAGAAAGCCGCAGCCGGTGATGACGCCGGCTTGGGACATTTTGATGAATTTTGCTTATATTTGCACTTGTTTCCGGGATGAAAACACGGCCTCCACCCTGATTGAAAACTGGTGCAAACCTTGTCGTTGCCGGAGGCCGCACGCAGCGATCCGGTTGTATTGGTGAGCTGGTCCGGTGCAGGATTTCCTGCAATTTGCCAGGGGTTGAAATATTGGTTTTTTCTTAAGAAAGGATTGAATTGAAGGATTTTTTTAGTGGTGAAACAAAGTGTTTGCTGGTGCAGACAAAATTCTCGGCGTTCAGTTTCTGGAATTACCAGGATGTCTGTAAAATTGTGGGCGCGAAATATCCTGCCGCCCCGCTGGGGTTGTTGACCGTTGCCGCGCTTTTTCCGCAGCACTGGACTTTCAAACTGGTGGATGAAAATGTAGAGCCCCTGCTCGACGAACATTTTTTATGGGCCGATATCGTATGCACGGGGGGGATGCTTCCGCAACAGGACAGCATGCTTGCTTTTATCAGGCGGGCACACGGGCTGAACCGCCCGGTCGTCGTCGGCGGCCCCGACCCCACCTCCCAGCCCGACCTCTACCATGAGGCTGATTTTCTTGTGCTGGGCGAAGGAGAGATTACCATCCCAATGTTCCTTGAAGACCTGAAGGCGGGGGCCGTCACCGGGAAATACAGTTCCGAAGATAAAGCGGACATGCAGCTTGCGGTGGTGCCCAGGTATGATCTCATCACCTTCAAAAATTACATCATGATCGGGCTGCAGTTCATCCGCGGGTGCCCTTTCAACTGTGAATTCTGTGATGTCATTGAACTCTATGGCCGCATTCCCCGGTACAAGACCAACGCGCAGGTGATCGGTGAGCTCCAGTCGCTTTACGACCTCGGGTACCGCGGCCACATCGACATGGTGGATGATAATTTCATCGGGAACAAGAAAAAAGTTAAAGAACTGCTCAGGGAGATCAGGACATGGACCATTGAACGTCATTACCCCTTTTATTTTACAACGGAGGCCTCGGTCAACCTGGCCGATGATGATGAATTGCTCCAGCTGATGAAGGATGTCGATTTCAGGTATGTTTTTCTCGGCATCGAAACCCCCGAAAATGAGACCCTCGCCATCAACCAGAAAAACCAGAATGTAAACAAGCCCGTGGAGGATGCCGTTAAAAAGATACTATCCTACGGCATGGTCAGCAATGGCGGTTTCATCATTGGTTTTGACAGTGAAAGCGACCAGATTGCCGATAACATGATCGCCTGCATCCAGAAATCGGGCATCAGCATGGCCATGATCGGGCTCCTCTACGCATTGCCCAACACGCAGCTCACGCGCAGGCTCGACACGGAGGGCAGACTGTTCCACCTGGCTTCTAAAAATGTGAGCGCCACCGACATCGACCAGATGACCAGCGGGCTGAATTTCGTAACAAAGGTTCCCAGAACGCAGGTCCTCTCCAACTATATCAAGGTTATCGACTCGGTTTTTAACCCGGAAAACTATTACAGGCGGGTGGTGTATACGGGTCTGGCCATCAGGCCGAAATACCGCCACAAGCCCGATTTCAGGACCTGGCTGACCTACATGCGTTCCTTTCTGCGGGTTTGCCGTGTTGCCGGTTTTTCCCGCGAAACCGGGCTACTGTACTGGAAAATGTTCTTTACCGTGATCTTCCGCAACCCGACGGGGATTGAGGTAGCGGTGAACCTTGCCGCCATGTTCATCCATTTCACGAAGCAGAAAACCTATATCATTAGCATCACCCGGGAGCTGGTTGAAGGGATCGCATCGATGGGCGAGGAGGCCTTCAACGCGAAAATGACCGGGAAGGTTTAACCCTGGTATCAGTTTTCACCCTGGAACAGCAGGTAATCGCGGACGAGCGGTATCTCTGCCGGCTCGATCCCGTTCTTCACCAGGAAGGGCGCGTCTTCATCAAAAGCTTCCATGAGTGCCTGCCGCCCGGGATCGGGCAGGAGCAGGCATTGCCGGTAAAGGGCGATGGCCTCTTTGCGCTGGCCGAGGCAGAGCCGCACATTTGCCGCATTCATCAGGTCGAAAGCCGATGGATCGGACGAGAGGCCGAAGATGTGGGCGTAAACCTCCAGGGCCGTTTCAGGTTTCCCGAGGATAAATTGGCAGTAGGCGATGGGGCGCAGCACCTTCAGGTTGTCGGGGGCGAAAAACCGCATCTTTGAATACTGGTGCAATGCCTCGTCGTAATTTTTAAGGTTCAGGTAGCATTGCCCCACCTGCATCTGGATGGACATATCGTCGGGAAGCAGGGCGGCGGCATCCTTCAGGTAAACAAGCGCCTGCCCGTAATCCTTCAGCTTCAGGTAGCACCATGCCAGCTTCCGGAGAACCCACATGCGGTCGCCGTCGAACAGTTCTGCTTTCCGGTAATATTCCACCGCTTTCTTAAAACGGCTGGTCTTCTGGTAGCAATAACCTATCTTTTCGAAATATTCCCGCCGGGGGCCATTGCGTTCCATGATGTCCTCGTAAACCTCGATCGCATCATAATAGTGATCCTTGTCGAAATAAAAGGAGGCGAGTTTTTCGGTGAAGCCGTTGCGTTCAAAATACGACTTGTAAAAGGAGAGTTTGTTAAGCCGGACTTTCCGTTTGAAAATATCCTCGAATTCCGACCTGGATGGAAAAATCTTGTAAAACCGGTACAGGTCCTGGATATACTGGATATAAATGGCATTGCTGGCCAGCGACTGGTCAAGGATCTGCTCCTCGGAGGCCATCTCCTTCATCTGCGCAAACTCAGCCTCGAAATTTGCAACGATCATGCTTCGCTGCTGTTCGGGGATCGACCTGAAATTGATGGCAAAGGAGTACTTGTCGGAATTGCAGATATAGAAGGCATTTTCGAGACTCTCGAGCAGGCGCCCGTTGAGTTCTTCGTTGTCGGAAAAACTTCCGGCGATCTCGGGGTGGTCGCGGTGGAACGGGGCAAACCAGTTGCTCATCGAATTGAAGAAATCGAACCGTTTGAGCAGTTGGAAGGTACTCATGAAAACATCGCCCCCCTCCATCTGCATCTTTGAAAATTTCTCAATCTTCTCGAAAAGTCCCGGCACTTCGCCGATGATCTCCTTCCAGTCGGGATTCTTGCCCTCCATCTCTTCGTCGTCGCCCGGGTCCTCCAGCTGGAGTTTGTCCTCGATCTTGGGCATCATCTTTTTCATTTCCGGCAAGACCTCTTCCTCGAATTCACGGGTGATCTTCTCCGTCTCGCGGGCCATCAGGAGTTGCAGCAGGATCAGCTCGATCTCGGGAAACAGCGATTCATCCTGGCTGAGATGGGTTATTTTTTCAACCAGTTCGGGATAAAAGCAGAGCCGTTTGTCATAGACCAGCAGCCCGAAGATCAGGCCGGTCAGGGAACGCTGGTAAACCTGGGATTCACGCGCCCCGACGAATTCGATGAGCAGGATCACCTTGTGCATGTCAAAATGGTTCAGCAGGCTCAGGGTAAGGGCGCTGACCACCAGGCACTTCTCATGCCAGACGACCAGTTCCGATCGGATGATCCTGCGGATGAGGACCAGGTGGTCTTCGGTCATTTTGTCCGTCAGCCAGATCAGTTTAAAGATCAGGTCCATCTGTTCGACCGGTATGTGCTGCCCGCCACCCTGGCCGTCATTGGATGCGCCGGTCTCTTCCATCAGTTTGTTCAGCTCCCTGTGAAAAAAGATCTCCTCGATCCTTGAACAGGTGGTCTGGGGATCGTCGCCGAATTTATTCCGGACCGCTGCCCGGTTGATGGTGAGGTTCGGCAGCTCGCGCGAAAGGAGCACGGTCCTGATCTCATCGGCCATCCCGAGGATCGAACTGCACAGGCCGTCGAGGATCATCTTCTGCTGCGGATCCTGGTAACCTTCGAAAGCATACCGGAGGAGCGTTTTATAATTATCGGCAAGGGTTTCATGCTGGTAGTAAAAGTCAGCTTTGGTGGTCAGTAGGATGAGTCGCTCGAGCTCATCCAGCGCGCTTTTCAGCCGGTTTGTGGTGACAAGTTCAACCAAATGGGAAAAACGCTGCTCTGTCTCTTTTCGGGTCATGGGATGCGGTTGTCGTGAAAGACAAAGTTACCAAAATCCGGCCGGTTTTGCACGGCAATTTTCAATAGATGATAAAGAATAACGTTAACCGGTGCTGGTCTCTCCGCAATTTGGCAGATTAACGTCACCGCAAGGCCGGAATTCCCTAATTTTGCCATCCCTGTTCCCGCATCATGAAAGCTCTTTCCAGGCTCCTGCTGATATCGTTTTTATTATTCCCCGTCATGGTGACCGCCCGGCAGGGAAATGCCTCCCTGGTTCGGAAGGTAAGCTACAGGATCCCTTACCGGCCTGCTGCCGGGAATCATTACGGGTACGGAAATTCGATTCTCAGGGAGATTGCAAAGGATGTTCTCCGTGAGCCCTGGCTGGTGTGCATCAGCGTCTCCTGCGACCTCGGGCTGCAGGTGGAAAAATCGGGAAACCGCTCAACCCTTGTTGTTTCCATGAAAAACCGCGCGGTCGGCGGCGACACCCTTTTCCGCCGTTTCCCGATCGCACCGGTGCTTTTTCCGTCACGCATCAGCATGAAACTCAGATGGGCGAACCGGGCCGACACCTCGGGATTCGTGGAGGAGTCGCTGCAGGGGCTGCCCATCCCGGCGAACGACACCATCCTCGCAAACCGCCCGGTTGCCTCCTACGACCCTTTGACCGATACCCTCCTGGTCAGGGAGGTTGAACTTTTTTACGATTCGGCATCCCTCGCGGCATTTTACCAGCACATCAACCTGGTGCATGATTATTATGCCTCGGTGGCAATCCTGGATTCGCTGAAGCAATTTTCAGAGGCGATCGCGCTGACCGACAGCACCCTGCTGCCTGTCAATTATTTAAAGGTCGAAGAGGTCGTCCGGGTGCTTGGTTGTATCGGTAACCGGGATATCCAGGGGAGGCTGCTGGCTGACGGCTTTGACCCTTCGGGACTCATGGGGAAATTCAGGGCATTGTATAAATATTCGCGCAGCTTGATATACAATTACCTGGATGAGCTCCATAGAATAAAGACCATTCCCTGGGATTACGATGCTGGCCGGCTCGCTTCCTTTTATACATCGAGGATTTCATCGTATGTAAGGCGCTCCTTCCTGATGGACCAGCAACAGGGGCAGGTTTACGGTGATTGCCTTGCCCGGCTTTTTGAAACGTCGGTCTTTCCCGACGGCGAAGATGTTGCCGGAATGTTGTTGGAACGGATGTATCCCGGTGCACGGAGTGACACCCTTAAAAATTTCATGGCTTTGCAGTTGTATACATCCTGCCGCCGCGCTGCCGCGTTGCTGATCGGCGGGGACCATTTTGCAGAGGCCTTTGCGATGATGGAGACCGACCGTCGCTTTATGGCTTCGGCTGCCCCCGGCAAAACTTCCGGGGACGAGCCCCTGCTGGCCAGGGCTGCCGAAGGGATCTGCAACGCGTATGTCGGCATCGCCTCCACCTGCATCGCAAGCCATAAATTCAAAATGGCCGGCGGCTACCTGGAAAAAGCCGGTCAATACATCGCCGCGCATGCCGGGTATATCCGGTCGGATTCCGCTTACCGGGCTGTTTTCAGCCAGCTGTTTTTCATGAGGAATGCCGATTGTGACGCGCTCCTGGCAGATAAAAAATACAGTGAAGCGCTTGATTGCTACCAGTCGTTCGAACTGAATTACCCCCCGCACGACCTGGCGCTGGTAAGCAGGCAACTCGGGGAAAAGAAACAGGCTGCCAGGATGGGCATGGGGCTCATTACGGCCATGATTTCCGAGGATGCCCTGAAACACCGGTCGCCCGATACGGCGCTCTATTATTTTGAACAGGCCAGGATGTTCAGGCAGCAGGGTACGGTGCGCGAACCCGTCGATACCAGGCTTGATTCCCTGGCGCCTGCCATGGCCCGGATAAAATATGAACAATTGGCTGCACAGGGGGCGGCTGCACTTGACAGGCGCCAGTTTACCCTTGCGGTGAACCGTTTCAGGGAGGCACGGGATCTTGCCGCCTCGTCGGGATTCGATCCGTCGGGCCAATTTGATTCGCTGTACAGGCAGGCCATGAAGAATTTCCTGGTCATCCAGCTCAGCGCGGCCCGAAAAAAGATATGGAACAACCAGTTCGATTCGGCTGCAATCGCCCTGCAGAACACCAGGGCTGCGGGCTTCCAGTTCGGACTGCTGAACGAGCCTGATTTCATCCTGGCAATGGAAACCTACAGGGATAAATTCCACGAACAGCAATGCCGGAACCTGTCCGACTCCGTCGGATTGTGGCTGATCCGCGGCGACCGCAGCGCCGCGCATAAAAATTTCGTCCATGCCGTGCGGTGTTACCGTGTGGCGCTCGGCCATGCAAAATCCGACACCGCCTGCCGCATCAGCCTGGCCCCGCTGCTCGACAGCCTTCAAAGGTACGAGGTCCCGGCCGCTTACCAGGAAAACGAAATGGATGCCAACACCCTGGTGACGGCGGGCGATTATGCCGGGGCCGTTTCACGGATGAAAAACAATGAATTGCTATACTGGAAGGCCGGGCTCCAGCGCTTCGGTCTCGAAACCGCAACCGTATATTCGGGCATTGCTGCCCATCACAATCCCTACCTGGCCGTGGCGGCTGCACGCAACAGCCTCGGGGCCGGTTTGCCGCAGGAGGCGCTGGGATATTTAAAACTTGTGAACGACCAGCAGATGGCAGCCGGGGAGGTAAGGGAATTGCAAGAGAAGGTGGGGAAGGAACTTGCCCGTGCCGACATGGCGCTTGCCTGCTTCCCGAACGAAGAGACCTCCCGGGTTCTTCAGCAGTATGCTGTGCCGGGCGACTGGTTCGACGCGTTCCGGGCGGCCTATGCCGCTGAACGGTCCCGCCTGCTGAAGACGCAGGGAAAAAAGTAACCCGTCACTTCAGGATGACCTTGCCTGTTTCGAGGTAGTTATCACCGGCGATCCTGATCGTGTAGAGACCCTCTCCGCCGAAAATTCCGCCGGTGGCTCCCAGGTCGACCGGGAACTGGTTGAGCCCCTGGCTGAGATGATGCAAAGCCCATGTCCCTGCCAGTTTTCCATGAACGTCGTATACCGAAAGGGACAGTTTCACCATCGCTGAAGGGAGGTTGAACACCACCGTGAAACGGCCGGGAGAGGGATTCGGATAGGCCATCACATGGCCCGGTTCAAGGATTCCCGGGAGCTGCCCGTCGGAAATCCCGGTAAAATATGGCTTCTGCAATTTTACCGTGGTGTAAAGCCTGTATTCGCCTGCTTTGAAGGCAAGAACTGCCGTTGTATCGGTGACATTCAGCGAGTCGCCGGTATAAAGTTCGTACCACATGCCCCTCCTGGTGAAGCCGGGAACGACGCTCCGGGCGATCACATCAAAATTCCCGAGGATGGTGGCATCCATGGAGGAATGGCGCAGCCAGATGCGCTTGATCGCGGTGGTCAGGTCGGTGGTGTAATTGGCCGTAGAGAAAACCGGCTGTGATTTTTTCAACCCGATCAGGACGGAAAAGATATTTTTGGTGTACCGCCTGCGCCAGTCGGTGAGGTAATCCCAGCGGATGGGTTTCGGATCGAGCCTTGACCCGGAGGTGCCCGACGGGTAGTTGATGGAATAGTCGTAACCAAGTTCGCCGAACTGCCAGATCATTTTCGGTCCCGGGATGGTATAAAAAAAGGTGGCGGCCAGTTCGATCCTTTTCAGTGAGGTTGAGGTATCCTTTATGTTGTACCAGGGCCCGGAACTGTTGCCGTAAACGATGTTTTTGTACGACAACCGTTCCTCATCATGGCTTTCCATGTAACCGACCACGCCGGGTTGCTGCCATCCCCGCTGCTTGTAAGAAATCCAGGAGAGGTCGGAGTTGGAATTATCGTTCCATCCCATGGTCGCTTCATTGTATTTTCCATTCATGTTACCCCAGAGCAGCATGTTGTTGGCTGCCAGGACGGTCTCTTCGGTATTGTCGGCAAAATGTTCCAGGATGGCATAACCACTCGGGTTAACCGAATGAATCACATTGGTGTAATTTTCCAGGATCGAAATCCGGCTGGCATCATACTGGCCCCACAGGGAGACATTGTCGGGATAGGAATTGGTTTGCGTAAAACCCTTCGACATGTCGAACCGGTACCCGTCGACATGATACTCCGTTAGCCAGTACCGGATCAGCCGTTCCATGTAGAACCTGGTGAATGGGCTTTCGTGGTTGAAATCATATCCGACATTATAGGGATGCCGGGGGATGGGATTAAACCATGGGCTGTTTGCTGCGGGGCGTGAAGCAGCTGCATCCCAGTAAAGACGTACGAGCGGGGAACTGCCGAAATGGTGGTTGCATACAATGTCTAAAATCACGGCAATTCCTTTGGAATGAGCAGCTTCAACAAATTGTTTCAACCCGTTTTTTGTACCATAGTATTTGTCGGGCGCAAAGGAATAATTCGGGTTATAGCCCCAACTGATATTCCCTTCAAACTCCATGACCGGCATCAGTTCGATGGCGTTGATCCCCAGGTTTTTCAGATAATCCAGCGTGTCGATCAGCGAGGGATAGTCATGTTTGGCCGTAAAATCACGGATCAGCAGTTCATATATCACCAGGTCGGTGACATTGGGAGCGGTAAAGGAGGACTGGCTCCACGGGTAGGGGGTCTGGCCGGTTTGCAGGTAGGTGGCGATACCGCTGGTTTTACCGTCCGGGTAGGGTTTTAACCCGGGATAGGTTTCAGCCGCGATGTACTGGTCGTCGGGATCGCTGACCTTGTCGGCAAAGGGATCGCCGATGCGGAGGTTCCCGTCAACAAGGTACTGGAATATGTATTCCTGTTTGGGAACCAGGTTGTTGATCTGCAGCCAGTAACGATTCCCGTCGGGGGTTATGTTCAGATAATAGGCGGAGTCGATTTTCCAGTTGTTGAAGTCGCCGATGACAAATACATTTTTTTTGTAGGGAGCATAAAGACAAAGCAGCGCCTTTGTTGAATCAATATAGTTTATCCCGTCAATCATGCCTGCCGGGAGGGGGGCCACGTGCGCTGCAGGAATAACGGTGTAGGAAAATGAATCAGCCGCCGAGCCCGTGGTGTTGAGCCCTTCGATGCGGATCCAGCGGGTGTGCCACGATTGCCCTAGATTATCCGCTATGAGGGTGTCGGTTATTGAATTTCCCGGCCGGGTTTTCTCCAGGACCCCGTCAAGGAAAAGTTTCATGGTGGTGGCGGTAGGACTGATTGCAGAGACCGGGATGGTATCGTGTTGTTTTACAAAAAGCAGTTTATTTGCGGGAAGTACGATGTTCACGCTCATGGCACTCGTATACACATCGGCAAAAATGTCGCCTCCCCCGGTATCGCGGCCTGTTTTGCTTCCATCGGCATTGCGGAAAACGAAGGCCATCTTCAGGATCTGCTCGGCCGCCGGCACACCATAAAAACTACGGATCGAAGGCGTCATGACGAGTTTGTATTTGTTGTTCCCCAGCGGCGTCATCAGCGCCTTGGGAAGGTTCACCCCCCAGGGGGCAATGGTGTATTTCCAGTCCGACCCGTTGTTGCTCAGGTTGGTGATCACACCGGTATGCGCATAGATGGGAGGGGCGACATTCTTCAGGCCGGCATCGCCCTGGGCTGCATCAAAGATGATGGTGACCGAGTCGGCGTCGATCGGGAAGAGAGGAGTGGTCGACAACACCTGGGCATTGCCCGACAATGAAGCCAGGCTGCACAGCAGGAGGGCAAATACATTGATTAACAATTTCATGAGTTAGGGGTTTGGCTTACAAAGATAACGAAAATTGACCAGGTTGAACACCGCCGGCACTACCCTGCAATTCTGAAAATCATGGTTCTGTAAGGGAAATTTGGGGTAGCCGTTTAACCCTGCGTGCATTAAACCAGGCTTTTACGCCGGGTTTTCCCGCCCTCATTTTCCATTTCAGGAAAAGGACAACCGCAAGGTCGTCAATTTAAACAAATGCGCAGAGGCGGTATCCGGAAAATCTTTGTGCGACTTCTCCGTGTCCATGGTGAGGCTTTGTGGTTAAGTCGTTGAATAAAAACGGTTTAATCATTTAACAAATTGATTTGGCTTCCCTGGTTACAGGATCCCGATTATTTAATAAAAAATTAACATCTTTGTAACACACGATAATAATTTTTATATTTTTGCTTGTCTTTGATAATTGCAGGGTTCCTGTGAATTAACCTGCCATTTATTGGACAGATGTTGTGTTTTATTTACCATACAGGCGAAATCATCCTTTGCCTCAATATTTTTACTTTTTGAAAGAGGTTTTCAGATTAATTTGTTTAACTTTATCCGTCTCTAATTCCAAAACGTATGAAAAGAAAATTACACATTAAGTTTAAGAAATGGTTGGTTACGCTCCTGTTCCTTGGAGGGGCGCTTGGATTGAATGCCCAGAACCTGGAAGTAACAGGCGTCATTTCTGAGGCAGGGACCGGGGAGTTGCTTATCGGGGCAACCGTCATGCAAAAAGGGACAACATCTGGAACCGTCACCGACGTATCGGGGAAATATAAAATCAGCGTACCCAAAGGAGCTGTTCTGATTTTCTCATTGATTGGTTATACCACACAGCAGGTTACAGTTGAAAAAGCCGGCCCGCTCGATATTGCCATGAAAGTTCAGGTCACAACATTGAATGATTTGATTGTCATCGGGTACAGCACACAGAAAAAGTCTGATAAAACGGGTGCTGTCAGTACTGTGAAATCCGACGACCTCAACGGCGGTGTACTTACCGACCCGATCCAGGCGCTGCAGGGGAAGGCAGCCGGTGTTTCCATTACCAAACAGGGCGGCGACCCCAACGGTGGTTTTTCGGTTCGTATCAGGGGCGCTTCGGGATATGATGCCAATACACAGCCGTTGTACGTTATCGACGGAATTCCCAATGCCGATCCTACCATCGTGTCTCCTGATGATATTGAATCCTACAATATTCTCAAGGATGCCGCCTCAACGGCTATCTATGGTTCCCAGGGGTCCAACGGGGTTATTATGATCACCACCAAAAAGGGCAATAAGAATGTAAAGAACAAAGAGGGCAAACAGGATGATTCATACAGCAACGTGGAATTCACCTCGCAGTTTTCGGTCGAGAAAATTGCCAAAAAACTTGAACTTCTGTCGGCGAGCCAGATGAGGAGTTTTGCCAATACCTTGCTGCAGAATGCGAAAACGACCCATCCGAATTATACGATGGACAGTGTTTTCCGCGATGGAGGGGCCAGCACCGACTGGCAGGACCAGATTTACCGGATTGGTTATTCCACCACCAACAACCTCAGTGTTTCCGGGGGTAATAAAAAAGGTTCCTATGTGGGTTCTGTCGGGCAGTCGAACTGGGATGGCATCATGCGCGGAACTTCTAAAAACCGTACAACAGCGCATATCAACGTAACGCACAAGGCCCTGAATGATCACCTGACCATTACAGGCAACCTGATGGGAGCCATCGAGAAGAACAATTACCAGAGTTACAGCGGCTGGGGACAGGATGATATCATCTACCAGGCGATTTCACGGAACCCCACGGATCCTGTATATAATCCCGATGGATCCTACTATAAATCATCACGCGTATTCAACTATGAAAATCCCGTATCCATCATCAACAGTGAAACCAACAACCGCGATGCAAAGCGGTTCCTGGGTGGTCTGAAATTTGATGCCGAGATCATCAAAGGACTCATCGCTACCGTAAACCTTGGTTATACGCGCGATGACATCACGACCAATTATTTCCGTCCTGCCGGCTTATACCAATCGGCCGATGTGGGATTCGGCAAAAAACAATATGACAATGATGTAAAAAAACTCATTGAAATCACGGGAAACTATACCAAGTCTTTCCGCAATGTCCATAATCTGACCGTCCTGGGTGGATATTCCTGGCAGGAGGATGTATACAGCGGATTTTACGCCCAGGGCGGCGATGCCCAGTCGCCATACAGCGGTCCGGATAACCTTGCAACACTGAACAATGTGGTTTGGGGCGATATCAGTTCATGGAAGGGACAATCGACCCTGATCGGGTTCTTTGGACGCGTACAGTACAACTACAACTCCAAATATTACATTTCCGGCTCCCTGCGCAGGGACGGCTCTTCGAAGTTCGGTTCAAACCACAAATGGGGATGGTTCCCGACGGCAGCAGTGGGCTGGAGTATCGATAAGGAAAAGTTCATGAAGTCCGTCAAGTGGCTCAGCCAGTTGAAACTGAGAGCCAGCTATGGTGTTTCGGGAAATGATAAAATCGGGAATTACCATAGCATGGTTATCTGGCAACCAAGTGGCAGAACGATTAATCCTGAAACAGGTCAGAACGTGATTACCTACAGCCCGGCCTGGAATGAAAATCCGAACCTGAAATGGGAACAAACCTCCGAAGTGAACCTTGGTCTTGACTTTGCCTTCCTGAATGAGAAGATCAGCGGAAGCCTTGAAGTTTACAGCAAGAAGACAATTGACCTGCTTGGCCAGTACAGTGTTCCCGTTCCCCCGAACCTTGCCCAGACAACCTTTGCCAATTCAGGATCTTTGTCGAACAAGGGGATTGAGCTTTACCTCCAGGCCTATGTGATCACAGCCAAGAACTTCAAATGGAAGACCAGTTTTACGGCCGCGCATAACCAGACGAAAATTCTTGACCTTGGAACCTATATCAACGGCTCGTTAAGAAAAGCAGGCCAGATTTCAGGTCGTGGAATGGTGGGTGATAATTATTACCTGACCGGGATCATGGTAGGTCAGGATATCGGCGCTTTTTACCTGCCGACCTATGTCACCATTAAAAATGGCTCCTTTATTTATGAATCCATTTCCGGCGGTTTCACCGACAACCTCAGCGAGGCCAAAAGAACCGTGGTTGCAACCCCGACCCCGAAGGCTGAACTGGGCTGGTCAAACAGTATAACCTTTTACAAAAGGTGGTCGCTCGACTTCTCTTTGAGAGCATGGCTGGGCAACCACATGTATAATGCAACCAGGATGTTCTTCGACAGCCCCAGTATCCTTCCCTCACTCAATGCCGTTCCTTCGGCCCTTGACTGGTATGCCCAGGGCAGGACCTCCGGTGCCAGCATTGCCGATATCTATGTTGAAAATGCCTCCTTCGTGAAACTTGATTACATCTCTGTTTCCTATGACTTTAATGTGTCAAAAATTAAATGGATCAGCAAATTCAACCTTTTCGTGGCAGCCAACAATGTCTTTACGATCACAAAGTACACAGGTGTCGATCCTGAAACCAACATCACCGGATTATCTTTTGGCATCGACCAATACAATGTTTATCCGAAAACACGTTCATTTACCGTTGGTTTAAAAGCAACATTTTAATATTTGGCAACTATGAAAATTAAATATTTGATTTTTAGCATGATCGCAGTGGCTACTCTTTCATGCACCAAACTTGACGAGAAGGTCTATGATAAAATCCCGGGAAGTCTTTATCCCGAGACACCCGCACAGGTTGCAAGTCTGAGCGTGGTCACCTATCAGAAACTTCAGGATATGGCCGACGATAACGGATGGTGGTTCCTGGCACAGGAAATTTCCTCCGATGAACTTTGTGCACCTACACGTGGGGCCGACTGGTACGACGGTGGTAAATGGGTCAACATGCACAGGCATACCTGGACCAACGATGACGAAGGGGTGAACCGGATGTGGTCGTTGTTCTGGACAGGCATTACCACCTGCAACCAGACCCTTGACCTGATGAATACCCTCCAGCAAAATGCCGCGTTAACGGCCAAGAAACGGGAAGTGGAGACGATGCGGTCCTTTTACTATTACCTGCTGATTGATAACTATGGGGATGCCCCTTACCTAACAAGCGCCGCCCATGCACCTGCTTTCCCTTATAAAATTACAAGAGCGGCTCTTTGGGATAGTCTCGTCAGCACGATCAAGAATTCATTACCCAGCCTCAAAAGCGTCGACCGGAAATACATGATGACCAAGTACTCGGCATACGCAATGCTTGCCAAGCTTTACATCAATGCTGAAGTTTATACGGGGACGCCTCATTGGGCAGAAGCCGAAGCCTGTTGCGACAGCGTTCTGGCAGGGCCATACTCACTGGCAACGGACCTCTCTGACCCGTTTAAAACGAACAATGAGAATTCCAGTGAAATTATTTTCTCTATTCCTTATGATGAGGACAACTTTACCGGCTTCCGTCTCCATATGAGGACCCTGCACTACCAGATGAACCTGAAATACAACATGACGGTTGGTCCATGGAACGGTTTCTGCATCGTTCCGACCTTCTGGGACTCCTATGATTCCACCGACCTGAGGCGTGCAGCATACAACCTTTACGGGCTTCAATATGCCTCTACAGGTGGAGTCATCTATGACGGGGAAACACACCTTCCTTTGGATCTCACCCCGCACGTGCCTGCCTTAAACATGCAGCCCGGCCCCTTTACTCCAACACAGATCCGCTGTTCCGGAGCCCGGGTCGGGAAATATGAGATTAAAATGGGCGCAAAGGAAAACCTGAGTAATGATTTCCCGCTTTTCCGGCTGACCGATTTTTACCTGATGAAGGCCGAATGCGCGATCAGGCAGGGCAGGAGCGGGGATCAATGGATCAACCCCATCCGCGGCCGGGCGCATGTAGCGGCGTGGACAGGAGCTACCCTTGATCAACTGCTCGCCGAACGCGGACGGGAACTCTATTGCGAAGGACACCGCCGTCAGGATCTGATCCGTTACGGCAAATGGGAAAACGCTTGGTGGGAAAAGGATGCCCAGGGACCTGAGCTCAGAACCTTCCCAATCCCAAAATGGGCTACCGATGCAAACAACAATCTTTTAAAACCACCAACCAAATAACACAATAAATTCAATAAACCTAAGTTTCACAATTAAACTAAATCATTATGAAAAACAGCTTTCAGAAATTGTCAATAATTATGGCCATGATTGCATTGGTCATGATTGTAATCGGTACGAGCTCCTGCAAAAAGAGCAGCAGTACCACCACCACTCCCCCCGTCGTTGTCCTTGACGGTTTTTATGTAAAAGGATCTGTTACAGCTTTTGCTGACTTTAATGAAAAAGCGATGATGAAGGTTACACCTAATGAAGTAACCCAGACCTCCCGTGCCCACCTGATGGAACTTTATATTCCGCTGAAGGCCGGCGCCGCCGGATTCAACATCGTAAAGGTTGCCGGTTCTGTAAAAACCACCTATGGCCCTGCCACAGGTTTTGGCGTTGTTACCACCCCCACCACCGATGAACCGAAAGTTCCTTTCCAGCGTGGTGCCACAACAACCACCAACCCAGGCGTTTTCACAGTTCCCGCCGACGGTTTCTACCATGTGGTGATTGATGATTCTCTCAACAAGGTAGCCATCATGCGCGTACATTGGGGATTGATCGGCGCTGCAACTCCGGGCGGATGGTCAAACGATACCATGCTGACCGAATCAGCTTTCAATGCAACGAATATGTCATGGACTCTTTCAAACTTCAAATTAATGAAGGGCGACTGGAAATTGCGTTATTCACATGGCTGGAAAGTGGAAATTGATACCAGTGTCATGATCGGTGCGAAAAAAGGCGTGAAGGTCAATACGAACTTTGGCGGAACCATTGCCGCCCTGGTTCCCGGTGGCGCCAACATCGTAAATGCCGCCCCCGGCATTTACACGATAACTTTTGCCTACACACTTGGCACAGGCTATACCTTAACAGCCACCAAAACCGGTGACATTCCCCCGATCGATTACTCACTGTACCAGATGGACATCATCGGTGATGCATACCTGAAACAAGACGGCACCCCGGCAAACTGGGACGAAAGTTTTGGCAAATCATTACCTGCCATTTCAGGTACAAACTACACCTGGACCTATACGATCAACTTCATCGCCGGTAAGGATTTTAAATTCAGGCAGGGTGATGACTGGTCAGGAAAATCAGTCGGATTCCCCGATGTTACGATGGCTGGTGGTGCAGCTGCAAATTTTGCAAATGACGGAGGGAACTTCAAAGTTAGTACAGCCGGTAATTATACCATGGTGCTGAAAATTGCAGCAGCCACGGAGACCTATACGGTTACCGCAACCAAAAACTAATCTTTGCAGTAAATTGCATTCATCTTTCAAAAGAGGGGTGTGCAGGCTCAGCCGGCACACCCCTCTTTTAATTATTGGTTACGTTCTTTGACCTGCAGGGATTATTCCGTTTCATAAACGAAATACTCCCACGGGCCAAGTTTCACCTTTTCCCCTTCCCTCCAGTCCTTTGGATGGCCGGTAAATGCTTCGCGGTAATGGCCCGTAAATTCACTCCCGATAAGTTTGACCTCCTGTGCGGCAGGAGACAGGTTGAGCAACACGAACATCTGGCGGTGCGGCTTCTTGCGGAGGAAGGCAAATACGGCTTTGTCGTTGCTGCTGGCCACCTTGACAAAATCACCCCCGACATCCCCGGCTGCAATCAGCTTGTTTTTCTTTTTCAGCTGTGTCAGGTGGGTGTAGAACGACTCCAGCGGATAGCTCCCCCAGTTGATGGTGTCTTTGTCGAAGAAGCGCAGGCGTTTGTTCAGGGCCGATTCCTGGCCGGTATAGATAAGTGGAATTCCCGGGAAGGTGAACGTCAGCACTGCGAAGGCTTTTGCACCGTCGCCCAGCCGTTCGTATTCGGTGCCGTTCCACGAGTTTTCATCATGGTTGGTGGTGAAACGCATGCGAAAGGCATCGGGCGGGAAGCGTTTTGCCTCGTCGGCATAAAGTGAATCTAATTTATCGGCCGTCATCTTTCCCTTGTAAATATCGTTCATCAGGTGATACAACTGCCATGAATAGGTGGCATCGAAATAACCGGTATCGTGCATTTTAGGCCCTTCATCCTCGGCGAGCATGAAAACCGGCTTGATCTTTTTCAGTTCGGGGATTGCATCGTGCCAGAAGGAAATGGGGAGCATACCGGCAACATCGCAACGATACCCGTCGATGTCGGTCTCTTTGATCCAGTAAATGAGGGCATCGGTCATATATTTGCGCAGTTCCGGCTTGGAATAATCGAGACCGGCAACGTCGGTCCAGTCCCTGACCGGTGATATGATATTCCCTGCCGGGTCCTTTTTGTACCAGTCGGGATGCTGCGTAATCAGCACATTGTCCCATGAAGTGTGGTTGGCCACCCAGTCGATGATCACCCTCATGTCAAGTTCATGGGCTTTCTTAACGAGGTCGATGAGGTCCTGCTTCGTGCCATATTCGGGATTAACGCTGAGGTAATCGCTCACCGAATAATAACTGCCAAGCGTTCCTTTCCGGTTCTTTTTTCCCAGGGGGTTGACGGGCATCAGCCAAAGGATGTCAACACCCATTTTCTGCAGCCGGGGCAACTCCTTCTCAAAGGCCTTCAGGGTCCCCTCCTGCGTGTATTGCCTGATATTGACTTCATAGATGGTGGCGCGGCGGCTCCACTCAACGTGCTGCTTGGTACCGGCATTGCCGGCCGGTTTTTTCATTTTGCAGCCGGTCATGGCAACAACCAGTGCCAGGACCACGAATAACAGTTTTTTCATCCGGACGATTTTTTATGGTTGGCAGATTTATGTTATAACAATCAATCTCAGTTGGTGATGACCTCGAAAGAGTTCCCCTGCAGGTTCAGGCTCACTTTGCCTTTGGCTGCTGTAACCGTGTTGCCGAAATGCGCGGTCAACCGGGACTCCCTGAAACGTTCGGGTAGGTCAAAATCGATTTTCCTGGCCGATTTGTCCTTGTTGAAGACCACGACGACCATTTTGTCAAAGTAGGAACGGAGATACACATAAACCTTTTCATTGGTTTTGAGCGCGGTAAAATCGCCATAATCGAGCGCAAGGTTGTCCTTGCGCAGGTGCACCAGGTCGGCAGTGACCTGTTTGAGGTGCTGCTCATTTTTATTAAGGCTGTCGAACTTCATCATCCGGCGGTTGTCGGGATCCCCGGCGCCTGCCATGCCATATTCATCGCCGTAATAGATGACAGGCACCCCCGGTATCGTCATGTTGAAGGCTTCCATCATGGCCAGCTTGCGGTAGCCGATGGTGTCCTTAACCCCGATATCGCGTTTCCAGCCTGCCTGGGAAGCATCCTCGTTCATGCTGAGCGCCCCGCTGGCATAGGAGATGAACCTGGCCATGTCCTGGTTGCCGGTGATGTTGCCCATCAGGTTGTGTTCCCCGAAATAACTGAAACTCTGCTGGAGCGAATAGTTCAGGTCGCGGAAAGAGGTGTTGTCGCTGATGAAGGTTGCTTTTGCATCCCAGTAAAGGTTGAATTCAAACTGGGCGTCGAGCATGCCGGGGTTCACATAACTCCCGATCAGTTCGCGGCTTCCGAATGTTTCACCGATCTGGTAGAGGCTCCGGTTTTCAGGTATTTCAACGTTGCCCGTTAACTTGCCGGTGAGCATCCTCCAGTAACTTTCGGGAACATGCTTGGCGGCATCGTGGCGGAAACCGTCGAGCTTGTATTCCTTGATCCAGAAGGCGGCGGAGTCGGAGACCATGCCTGCCACCTCAGGCCTGGCAAGGTCGAAGGTCGGCAGGAATATATCGAACCAGGTGGTGAGCCGGTTCTCGTCGAACATGCGGATGTTTTTCTTTTTTCCGGGGAGGTCGACCTGGGTCACCCAGTCGGGATGTTTTTTCAGAACCGGGTAGGTTTCGTGGGCATGGTGCGAAACAAAATCGAGGATGATGTTGATCCCCTGGCTGTGTGCCGTTTCCACCAGCTTGTGCATCTCTTCCGGCGTGCCGAAACGGGTGTCGATCGTGGTCAGCGTAATGGGCCAGTAACCATGGTACCCGGAGAATTTGCGGTGGGGGGCCGGGAATTCGACATAGCCTTCGCGCGGGTTCTGCGTGACCGGCGAGATCCACAGCGTGTTGATCCCAAGCTTGTTGAAATAGCCGTCCTCTATTTTAGCCGTGATGCCGGCAAGGTCGCCACCCATGTAGTTGACTTTCGGATCGATCTCCGGGTCTTTCAGCGGTGCGTCATTCCCCGGGACGCCGTTCTTAAACCGGTCGACCATGAGGAAATAGAGCACCATCGCTTCACGGTCGGCACGGGTAAGCTCCTTCGGGTCGGTCAGCACTTTGCCGTCCTGCAGCGGGACCAGGATCTCATTGGAAATACCCACGTTGTTGTAGGCATAAACGCGGATGAAACTGCGCGCCGATTCGCGGGACTTCCGCGGGAGGTCGATGGTGAGGCCGGCACTGTCCCTCTTCCAGAATTTATGGTCGAGCAGGTAATTCTGCCAGAAAACGAAGATTGTATCGGCTTTGCTTTTCAACCCAAGGGTGAGCCTGTATTTTTCAGCCTTTTTTGAAAATAGAACCGGCAGTCCCGCAGCATTGAGATTGCCAAGGGTGAGCAGGGAGTTATAGCCGCCCATGTTGTTCGAGACTGAGTCGGGGTTGTCCACATCCGATCTTTCTTTGCCGTCGAGAATGAGTTTGTACTGGTATTTGCCGGGAAAAAGCTGGAAGTCGATATGCCATTTGCCGTCCTTTTCAAAAAGGTACCCGGCCGACGGGTTCCATTCATTCATCTGGCCCTTGATCTGAACGTGCCTGTATTTTTTATTCTTCGGGTTGAAGGTAAAGCGGTACCTCATTTTCGTCGACTTTTCCAGCACCAGTGAATAGGAGAAACCCTTCGACCAGATCTTCAGAACCGAAAGCTTCGGGAAATCCCGGTCGGTTGGTTTGATAACCAGTTTCGATGAATCCGCCGATATCATGCACCGGAGGGATGGATCCGCCTTCAGCGAATCGATCTCGCGCGGTCTCAGCAGGTAGTCCGACAGTTCCAGGACGGTCGAATCACTGTTGATCCGGACCGGGGCCGTGAGTTTGATCATTTGCGGTTCTTTCGCGACGGGGATGTCATTGTTTGATTTGCAGCTCGAAAAAGCCAGGGCAATAATGGGGATAATGATTGGTAAATGTTTGAATTTCATATGGATGTATTTGTGTTTGTTACAATCTCCTGTTCATGATTAAAATGCCTGGATGATCTCGCTGCTGCGGATTTTATGATGTTCACTAAGCGTCAGTATGTAGGATCCGGGTTTTTGATGATGGTGATAACCGATCGTGTATCCGGAGCCGGAAACCTTTCCGGAATAAATGATTTCGGTAATCCTGCCGGTGATATCCGTGACCGAAATTTCGATATCCGACCCGTTTTCTGCCTTAAAAGGGATCAGCGTAAGGTCGTGGAAGGGGTTTGGACGGTTGGGAAGGAGTTCAGGACCGGGCTTTGCTGATGGTTCATTCATGCCGGTGGTGTATGGGAAAAATTGCATCAGCGGAAGCCTCAGGTGCCCTTTCCAGTTGCCCCAGCTGTGGCCTTCATGCCATTCCCTGAACTGGTAACTGTATCCATTCGACTGCAATATGTCGCGCAGCCCGTGCACCATCGGGATCAGCTCTGCGATGTCGTAGGTGCCGATATCGATGTACAATGCCAGGTTCAGCCGGGGACCGGTTGAGAAGGTGTTGCTGATCACCGTCTGCACATCGCTCGACTGGGCCGCGATCTTTCCGAACTGTTCAGGATGCTTCATGCCGATGTAGAGCGAGATGTTGCCCCCGTCGGAGGCCCCGGCCATGGCCCGGTTGGCAGGATCGGTGCTCGTTTGGTACCTGGCGTCGATCACGGGCATGAGCTCGTCGGTAACAAACCCGGTAAATTTGTCGATGCTGCTTCCGGCATATTCGGCGGTGCGGTCGACCGGCGGGACAAAGATGCCGATGACCGGCGCGACCAGGTGTTCCGAAATCAGGTAATCGAGGATGTTGGCGGCATTGCCGAGATTGAGGTAATCGGGCCCGTCGTGGAAAAGAATCAGGGGGTAGGCGGTGACTCCCGAAGGATAACCGGGAGGCAGGTAGATCCATACATGACGGCTGTTGCCGAGGAGCGCACTGTGGAAAATCGTGTCCTTCACCGTCCCGTGCGGTATCGCCGGGTGATAGCTGACCTCGGGGGGAACCTGGTAGGCAGGCATCCGCAGTTCGGAATTGGGGCCGAACCCGCCGGTGCAGGTGAACGGGTTGCCGGGATCAAGGATCCAGGTGCCCGAATTGATAACCAGCTTGTAATCAAGCCGCGCATCCGGATCAAACAAGGCGTCAAGGTACCTGAAATTGCAACCGCTGACAAGGGTGAAGACCCGGTTCGGATTCCAGCCTGTTGCGTCGCCGGCCATGGATACGGCAGTGGCGGGGCTGTTGTACACAAAATGGACCAGGGTATCCGATTCGGCATAGGGCAGCAAATGACCCGCGTTCATGAAACTGTCGGCGACTGCCTGCCTTGCAGGCTCGGGCAATGAATTCAGCCTTGCAACGAGGCTTGCGAAGGTCTGGCATTGTGCCGTGGGAGCTCCTGCCATTATAAAAAGCAGCAGGATGGTCCATTTTGCCGGTGAAAGGGAGCCTGTCATGATTTTTGCTTGTCGGAGACCAGCAGCCAGAGTGCCGCTGAAATGGCAAGAGAGGTGCCGCTGATGATAAAGATCATGCTCTTGTCGCCGGCGTGTTTGATCACTGTGCCGATTACCGAGCTGGCGACCAGCTGGGGCAGCACCACCGAGAGGTTGAATATCCCCATGAAAAACCCCATGCGGTGTTTGTCAACCTTTTCTGACATGATGGCGAAGGGCAGGCTGACCACCGCGGCCCAGCCCAGGGTGAGGATGCACATCATCGAATATAGGAGGATTTCGCTGCTGGCAAAGAAAACGATGCCGAAATAGCCAACGGCCATGGTGCCCACCATCAGGGCATGGGTTTTCACGCGACCCAGCTTTTTGCTCATGGGTTCGAGCAGGAAAGCCGGCCAGATGGCGCCCACCGCGTTCAGGATAAAGAAGGACCAGCCGATCATCTGCCCGAGTCTCTTGTTGCGGTCATCCACCGACAGGGTGGTCAGCCCGGGCAGTTTTTGCTCAAGAAAGGCGAACATGTATACAAACATGGTCTGGATGCCAAGCCAGGAGAAACCATGAGCAAAATACAGCTTGAAAAGTTCAACCCATTGGGTGGCAGGTGCTGCGGCAACCATCTGACCGGCATCGTTTTTTTTCATCGGGTTGACTCCGGGTTCCGGGGTGTTGGCTGCAAGAACGCGGGGCTCCTCGATAAACAACAGGGGACCAATTGAAAAGATCAGCACAATGATGACACCCGCGTAAATCAGGAAGTAGTTGCCGATCAGGGCGCCCATCAGGTAGGCCCCGCTGCCGAACAGGTTCGAGATCGACTGCATCCAGGTATAGCCCTTGGTGCGCGGCTGGCCGTCGGGAGTTACGTCGGCGATGATCGAACGGGTGGGGTTGAAGCTGATGTTGATCGAGAGGTCGAGGGTGAGGGCCACGGCCACGGCTACGGCCATCACGCTGGCAATGCCGAAAAAGTTGCTGATCCGGTCGATGTTGGGCAGCGCAAAGATCATCAGGGCCGCCAGGATGCCGCCAATAATGATGAAGGGCCTCCGGCGCCCGCCCCAGAACCATGCTTTGTCGCTGATCAGCCCGATGATGGGCTGGCCGAGGATCCCCGCGATAGGACCTGCGGCCCATACGATGCCGATCTGGTCGATTTCCAGGTGGTACCGCGTACGGAGAATCCAGCTGAGGACCGCGATCTGGATGGACAGTGCAAAACCCATGGCCGTGCTGGGCAGGCCTAGGATGATGTAGAACATGTTGCTGAGGCGTTTCTGGATGCCAATCATGGAAAGAAAATTTAAAATTAAAAATTAAATATTACGATCGTACACGGGTGACTTTCATCGGGAAATATCTTTTTTTACTTTTTCGCTACCTCGCTACCTTGCTACCTTAATTCAATAATCATTGCCGTCTTCCCCGGAATCACCAGGCTTGAAAGGTCCTTCACGCCACTCCCTGTTACCACGTCGATACCCGTTTTATATTTTTTAAGGATCTCGGAAAAACGTTTGGTTTCAACCGTTTTTGTCTCCTCGTTGTTGTTCATGACCACCATCACCGCCTCGCTGGCATTGTACCTGAAATATGTATAAATGCCTCCCGAAGGAATGAAATGGAGGAATTTGCCGGTGTGTATCACCTCTTTGGTTTTACGCCACTCCAGCAAGGTATGAAGGTAACCGTACATATCGTTCTGCTGGTCGGTGCGGCCCTGTGCGGTAAAGGCATTGCGTTCGTCGCCCGGCCAGCCGCCCGGGAAATCCCGGCGCTTGTTCCCGTCGCCCTGGTGGTCGCCCGAGGTCATCAGGATTTCTGTGCCGTAATATATTTCGGGAATCCCGCGGGTGGTCAGTATAAGGGCCATGGCCATTTTAAGTTTACGCACATCATTATTCTGGCTGTCGAGGTACCGGCTCACATCGTGGTTGTCGGCAAATACGACGATATTGCCGGGGTTGGGGTATGAAAAGTCCTGCGACAGGACGTCGTATATCCTCAGGATGCCGGTATTCCAGGATTCAGGTTCATTGAAAGCTTTATTGAGGGCGTCATAAAGCGGGAAATCGAACACCGACGGCAGCCACGAATTGTAGTGATCCCGGTTCAAAGCATCTTTTTGCCAGTAGGCCACCGAAGCGGGGAATCCCATCCAGCATTCGCCCACCATGTTGAAGGCGGGATATTCCACGGCGATCCGCTTGCCCCATTCGGCCGTCATCTCCTTGAAGGAGTATGGATGCGTATCCTGCCTGATGCCATCGAGACCGGCATATTCGATCCACCAGATAGTGTTCTCGATCAGGTAGTTTTTTAGGAAGGGGTTGTGCTGGTTCAGGTCGGGCATGGTGTTGTCGAACCAGCCGCCCACGAACTGGCTGCTGTCGGCGGCCGAGGCGTAGGGATCGGTGGAGGTGCCGGCCCTGTAGTTGGTCCGGGTGAATTCGGGCCACTGGTTGATCCAGTCGGGCGAGGGGAGATCGTTCATCCACCAGTGTCCGCTGCCGCAATGGTTCAGCACCATGTCCATTACCAGTTTCATGCCCCGCTGGTGGCTGGCGTCGGCAAGTTTCACATAATCCTCGTTGGTCCCGAACCTGGGATCGGTTTTGTAATAATCTCCGATGGAATAGCCGTGGTAAGAGTACTTCGACTGGTTGTTCACCAGCAGCGGGTTGATCCAGATGGTGGTCACGCCGAGCTCCCTGATGTAATCGAGGTGGTCGGCAATTCCTTTGATATCGCCGCCATGCCGGCCGTCGGGGTTCATCCGGTCAACAGGTTCGGCCGATCCTTCCACGTTGTCGTTTGTCGGATCGCCGTTCGCGAACCGGTCGGGCATCAGGAGGTACATCACGTCGGAGGAGGAAAAGCTTTTCCGCGCCGCCGACCCCTTTTTGCGGGCTTTCAGTTCATAAGCGTATTTCGCGGCAACTTTGTTCTCCTTTGTCCTGAAAAGGATGGTGGCGATGCCGGGTTTTGTGGCGGCCTCGAGGGTCAGGTCGATAAAAAGGTAGTTCGGGTTGGCGACCTTGCTGATCTTGTTGATTGCCAGCCCGGGATAATCGACGGAAACCCTGGTTTCAGCAATGTTCTTTCCATAAACCATCAGCTGCACCTCCGGGTTCTTGAACCCCGTCCACCAGAAGGGAGGGTCGATCCTGGCCAGCTCCTGGGAAAAGAGAGTTATTGGGAATAAAAGGAAATACAGGTATGTCAGACGATACATGGCAAGTTGCTGATTACTGATTACTAATTACTAATTACTAATTACATTTGACCCGTTAACCCTGGTCTTTTTTAGTGGTGATTTGAATGCTGGTCAGAATTTTTAAAATTTCTTCCACATCACTTAAAATAGATATAGCCTGTTTTTCAGTAATGAACTTTGAATCCCTCAGAAGTCTTATCCAATAGTGTGTTTCCCTGGCTTCTTTGTATGCAATGGAAATTTTACTGATAAAATCCCGTTTTGTCTGACCTCCGATCGCCTCTTCGACATTTGCGCCAATTGAAGTGCCACTTTTCAATAACTGCTTTGAAAGGACAAATTCCTTCTTCTTATCAGCGAGATACCTGTAAAGCTTTACAATCCTAAGTGCAAATAAATATGTTTTGACTTGTATCAGGTTACCTTCCTTCATAAAAGTCAACGTCAATTCATTAGTAATTATTAATTAGTAATTTTTAATTTTTTTGTTCTTCCATAAGTAACAGTCAAATGTGCCAGTTTTGCTGCGAGTTCGGGGGTGAAGGCATCGGCTGCGACGCGCCACTGCCAGTTGTCCCGGGTGGTTCCGGGAAGGTTCATGCGGGCGGATGTTTTCAGCCCCAGCAGGTCCTGCATGGGGAGGATGGCGGTATTCGCAACCGAGGCCCAGGCCAGCCGGATGAAGGACCAGTGGATGTCGTGGTCGTTGGTGTTCAGGTAATCGAGCACGTAGGCGCGATCGGCGGCAGAAGCGTTCTCAAACCAGCCAACCACGGTATCGTTGTCGTGGGTGCCGGTGTAGACGATGCAGTTTTTAACATAATTGTAGGGTATGTAATCGTTCGCTTCGGACGAATCGAAGGCGAACTGCAGGATCTTCATCCCTGGAAGCCCGAAACTGTCGCGAAGTTCCTCCACATCGGGGGTGATCACCCCAAGGTCTTCGGCGATGATGGGCAGGTCGCCGAATTCATTTCGCAGCGCTTCGAAGAACTCCTTCCCCGGGCAGGGGATCCATTTTCCGTTGATGGCGGTTTTTTCGCCGTAGGGTACGGCCCAGTATGCTGCAAACCCCCTGAAATGGTCGATCCTGATGATGTCGTAAAGGAAAAGGTTGGTCCTGATGCGGTCGATCCACCAGCGGTATCCCTGGGCTTTGAGCACATCCCAGCGGAAAAGCGGGTTGCCCCACAACTGGCCTGTTTCGCTGAAATAATCGGGGGGCACCCCGCCGACCCTGACCGGGTTCAGCTGGCCGTTGAATTCGAACAGTTCGGGATTCGCCCAGGCATCGGCGCTGTCGAGTGCCACATACAGGGGTATGTCGCCGATGATCCTGACCTTGTGGTTCGATGCATATTCCCTCACGGCGATCCATTGTTTGAAGAAAAGGAACTGCTGGAATTTGTTAAAATCGATCTCTTCGTGCAGCAATGCCTGGATGGCCTGGATCGCTTCCGGTTCCCGCCTCTTTAACGGGTCTTCCCACTGGTACCAGGGTTTCTGGTTTCGGTTTGCCTTGATGGCCCTGAAAATCGCGTAATCGCTGATCCACTTCGACTGGTCCTTCAGGAAGTTGCGGTAGGCCAGTTTTTCAGTACTGTCGGCATAGGTGGTGAACGACTGGAATGCTTTTTTAAGCAGAGGAAGCCTGGTTTGCTGGATCCCTTCAAAGTTGATGGTGCTGTCGGAAAAATGAGGATAATCCTCCAGGTCGGCAGGCTGAAGCAGTCGGCTTTTAACCAGCAGGTCGAGGTCGATCAGGTTGGGATTGCCCGCATGGGATGAAAAACACTGGTAGGGTGAATCGGCATAACCGGTGGGGCCCAACGGCAGCATCTGCCAGTATTGCTGTTTTGCTTTTACCAGGAAGTCGATAAATTCATAAGCGGCCCTTCCCAGGGTGCCGATGCCATATTTTCCGGGTAGTGAAGTGGGATGGAGCAGGATGCCGGATGCGCGTTCTTTCATCATATCAGTTGAAGAATTAAAAGGTTGTTGTGGGTTATGGAATTGTTTATTGTATGATTTTCAGGTGGTCCTGAACTGTACGGCTCAGGCAGGTTGCATTTTACGCGGTTTTTTGTAGGTTACCACGATCATATTGGCGACGGCGGCGATGGCAAAGGAAATCCCCCCGATGAACATCGCGCTCATGGGCTTGCCTTCAAAGAAAAGTCCGATCACATACCCGAGCAGGCCGGATGCAATGACCTGGGGTACAACGATGAAAAGATTGAAAATTCCCATCATGACGCCAAGCTTATCGGGAGGCAGCGACGGTGCCAGCATGGCATAGGGCATGGAGAGAATGCTCGACCAGGCGATCCCGACACAGGCCATGGAAAAGAGCAGGCCGTATTTGTCGGTGATCAGGGGAATACTCAGCAGTCCGGCGGCGCCAATGGCCAGACAGACCGCATGGATCATTTTGGGGCTGGTGAACTTTGTAATCCGGAGCAGCACAAACGAAAACAAAAAGCAAACGGCATTGTACATGGCAAAGCAGAAGCCTGCCCATGCGCCCGAAGCCTCCATTTCCACCGTTCCTTCGCCGGCATGAAACACGTGACCCGCGATGGTGGGTGAAAAATAGACCCACAAGCAGAACATGCCGATCCAGGTGAAGAACTGAACCAGTCCCAGTTCCCACATGCGCCTTGGCAGGTGTCCGAGCAACCTGACAATCTCGCCCATGCCAAGGCTCCAGTCGAATTCCCGCGAACGGATCTGGCGAAGTTCCTCCTCGTCGGGAGGGATCTCCCGGGTGGTGAACACGGTCCACAAAACAGCGCCGATGAAAGCAACGGCACCGATGTAAAAAGAGAGCGATACGGAGGCGGGGATATGACCGTGACCGGCGGTTTCACGGGCAATGCCAAACCAGTTGGTCATCATCCAGGGGAGCGCGGAAGCGATGGTTCCGCCGAGGCCGATAAACAACGACTGGATGGCAAATCCCTGGGAATTCTGTTCTTCGGGCAGGTTGTCGGCAACCATGGCGCGGAATGGCTGCATGCTTGCGTTGATCGTGCCGTCGAGCACCCAGAGCAACCCGGCTGCGATCCAGAAGGTGGGTGAATTGGGCATGAGGATCAGGGCGAGCGATGCCAGGATGGCGCCACCCAGGATATAGGGCCGGCGACGGCCCAGCCGGGTCCAGGTGCGGTCGCTTGCCTGTCCGATCAGGGGCTGAATAATGACGCCGGTCACCGGGGCTGCCAGCCACAGGAGTGCGATCTGGTTTGGCATGGCGCCAAGGTAGGAATAGATGGAACTCATATTGGCCATCTGCAGTCCCCAGCCGAACTGGATCCCCAGGAATCCGAAACTCATGTTCCAGACTTGCCAGAACCGCATCGCAGGTTTTTCCTTCATCGGATTGATGATTTTATAGGTTTCATTGTCCAAAAATAAGAACTTTCCATTACTTTTACAGCCCAAATTACCGCTATGATCCGAAATCTTTTGCTGATCAGTAATTCTACAAACGCCGGTGAGGAATATCTGGCCTGGCCGCGCGCCTATATCAAGGATTTTCTGTCCCGTTTCGGTGTACGCAAAGTGCTGTTCATCCCCTACGCAGGGGTGAATCTTTCGGCATCGGGGATTGAAAAGTCATTCGACCTGTATGAAGACCGGGTGAAGAAAATATTCCGGGAGATGGGTTTCAACCTTCATTCCATTCACCGTGAACAGAACCCGGTGGTGGCGGTAAACGAGGCCGAATCGATCGTGATAGGAGGGGGGAACACCTTCCACCTGGCCCTGTTGATGCAGGAATTTGGCACCATGGAGGCGATCCGCCGGAAAGTGCTCCGGGGCATCCCGTTTGTCGGGTGGAGCGCCGGCGCCAACGTGGCTTGCCCGACCATGAAGACCACCAACGACATGCCCATCTGTGAGCCTCCGTCGTTCAACTGCCTGAAACTGGTCCCTTTCCAGATCAATCCCCATTACATGGACGCCAACCCGGCAGGCCATGCAGGTGAAACGAGGGAACAGCGGATATTTGAATTTCTGACCGTTAACCGCGACGCAACGGTATTGGGCCTGCGCGAAGGATGCCTCCTGCAGGTGGAGGGCGATACCATGAAACTTGAAGGCGACCGTACCCTGCGCGTCTTCCGCCATGGCATGGAACCCCTGGAGTACCAGGCAGGTGAAAATCTCGATTTTTTACTGGCAAAAGGATAGGATCATTTCCCGCAACAGTCACTGCTGTTGCCTGTTCAGTCCCTCACCAGGTGAACAACGCCATGTTCCCCCGATTTCGTTGAAGCATTCAGCAGGTAGGAGCCCGCAGCCAGGTGCGCCAGCGACAGCCGTATGGCCCGCGTCTGCAGTCCGGCGGCAACAAGCACCGTACGCCCGTTAAGGTCGACGATCTCGATGCGGGAAATCTCCCTTTTCGCTTCGACCGTGATGAAACCGGTTGCCGGGTTAGGGTATAGTTTGGAGAGCAGGGCGGAGCGTTCATCGATGCCTACACCGCCCACCGGGGTGACCGAAACGATCCTCACCGGCCTGCCAACGGCTGAATCGCCCCTGGCTGCCCTCGGTGTGACTTCGAAAACCAGCCACTTGCCGATGTCGAGGGTGTCGACGACATAACTGATATATTTTCCCGTGTCAATGGAGGCAACACTGTCGCCCAGGGCGTCAAAGCTGCGGTACCAGCGGTAGGTGGAACTGTCTTCCCTGATGCCGTTCACATCCTCGTAGGAGTAACTCCCCGTGACGATCTGCAGGTGGATCAGGTTGCCCTGGATCGCCAGGTCGTAAGCCCAGGGGCGCATTGGAACCGAAGGATCGAGGTTGTTGTAATAACAGGAATAAATATTGGGATTGAGGTTGATGGTGTCGTGAAAGGCATAGGTGCGGTTGGGTTTGCCGGTAAGTTCCGCAGCACTCTGGAGGCCGTCGATCCTGAATTTGAAAGTAAGCGGTCCCGAGTGGAAATAGGAGGTGTCGATGTACTTGTCGAGGGCGTAAACCGTGTCGGTTCCGGTGCGGAAAAGGACGTCATTCGCACCGTTGTTGTTGAAGTTTCCGGCGACATTAACGAAGTTGCCGGCAATGCTGAACCGGTGTGTCTTTACATAATAGGCCATGTTGCATTTGAAGGTCATCAGCCGTTTGCCGGGATTCTGGTTGTTGTAATCGTCGGCAAGCTGCAGCAGGGTGTCGGGGATGCGGATCATCCTGTTCGGCTTCCAGATCAGTTCATAGTGGCCCAGGGTGCTGTCGCCCTCGTTGATGCGGTATTTGTAATGTTGGACGGTTCCGGGATCAAGGCTGTAGACGTAAGAATAATTCCAGCTGACGCCGACCCTGCTCATTTTTGGAGATATCTTCCAGTTGTTCATGGTCCCCGTGATCATGACCGAGTCGGTTGCCGGGTTGAACCAGCCATTCAGCCAGGCCTGTTTCATATTGACCATGAAGGTTGTGTAATTCATTGCGATGTCGTTCCACCAAACCGAGATGTTCACCATGCCCGGCTGGGGGGTGAAGGTGCGGATAATCGTTTCCCAGGTGCTCTGGTTGATCCTGAATTTATAGTGATAGGTGAGGGTGGTGTCGAGGGTGTTGTACATGGTGCCCGTATAAACATACCCCGGACCGGGTACGAGCCTGAATGGCAGCACTCCGTGGTCGAGCAGGACATAAAGGCTGTCGGTGGCAGGGTGGAACACGTTGTCTTTTACAGCCTTCGACATGTTGACGCTGAAGGTGACGGACCAGGTGGTGTCGGGGGCCGCGGCAAGCGGTTCGCCCGAAGCAATCAGGATCAGCAGGGTTGAGACGACAACCATCATCATCTTGACTTTCCGGGAAAGGACAGAAGGCATGCAGAAATTCATAACGAGAAAAATTTAGCGCTGGATTACCCTGCAAAGATACGAAAATAATAAAGGCTAGGTAATCCGTTCAAACACCTGTGCCGTACGGTTCGTGTTGTAGATCATCAGGTGGTGGGTGCCGGCCGTTTCGTCGAAACGGGTAGTATATACCAGTGTTTCGTCAATCCTGCCGTGCCCGCCGGTTTCTGACCGGTCGCTGTTCAGGATGATCCGGTAATCGCCGGGTTCCGACACGGTGAACTCGTATCCGGGGATGGCGTTGCTGACATGAAAATTAAAGACGAACACCAGCATCTGCCGCTCGAAAACGATGGTCTGGTTGTCGCCGTCCAGGTTGATCAGGTTGGCAAAGTCCTGGTCGAAGAGCCTGTATTTCATCACCAGAGCCAGCATTTCGCGGTCGAAGATGGCGAGGAAGCGGTATTTCAGGTCGGGGTTCTGCAGCAGCGACCATTGCCTGCGGGCGTAGTTGAAACTCCAGTTGTTGCCCTCCCTTGGGAAATCGACCCAGTCAGGATGGCCGAATTCGTTGCCTATGAAATTCAGGTAGGCCTGCCCGCCTGTGGTGATGGTGATGAGCCGGATCATTTTGTGCAGGGCGATGCCGCGGTCGATGATGTGGCTTTCGTCATGCCTGCTCATTTTGAAATAGATCTCGCTCTGCATCAGCCTGAAGGCAATGGTCTGGTCGCCCACCAGCGCCTGGTCATGCGATTCGCAGTAAGCAACCGTCTTTACGTCGGGGAGGCGGTTGGTCATTACCGACCACATTTCATGGATGTTCCAGTCCTCGTCCTTCTGTTCCTTGAGCATCTTGATCCAGTAATCGGGGATCGCCATGGCCAGGCGGAAATCAAAACCGATCCCCCCTTCGCGTATCGGCCGGCACAACCCCGGCATTCCGCTTACATCTTCGGCGATGGTGACGGCATGCGGTTTTACCTTGTGGACGAGGGTGTTGGCCAGCTGGAGGTAGGTGAGGGCATCCCATTCAACCCCGTCGGTGAAATAGCCGTTGATATCCCAGTTTTCACGGTAGCCGTGGTCGAAATACATCATGGAGGTAACCCCGTCGAAACGGAAGCCGTCAAAATGGTATTCGCGAAGCCAGTACTTAAGGTTGGAGAGCAGGAAACGGAGCACCTCCTTTTTCCCGTAATTGAAGCATTTGGAATCCCAGTGCGGGTGGTTTCCCCGTCCCCCCGGGTGGAAGTACTGGTCGTCGGAGCCGTCGAAGCCGTTCAGCCCCTCCATGGTGTTTTTGGCCGAATGGGAATGTACGATGTCCATCAGCACGGCGATGCCCTGTTCGTGAGCCTTTTTGATGAGGTATTTCAGCTCCTCGGGGGTGCCGAAGCGCGAGGATACGGCGAAAAAATTGGTGACATGGTACCCGAACGAACCGTAATAGGGATGTTCGGCGATGGCCATCAACTGGATGGTATTGTAACCCGAATTCTTGATATAGGGGATGATGTAGTCGGCAAATTCAACGAAGGTGCCTACCGAAAGCTGCTCCTGGGCCATTCCCACATGGCATTCGTAAATGAGCATTTCGTTCAGTTCCCTGATGTCGAACTTGTCGCCTTCCCAGTCGAAGGGCCTGGGCGGCGCCCAGTGCATGCCCGAGAAATCGACCGATTTGGCGTCCTGGACCACGCGGTGGATGTAGGAGGGGATCTTCTCATGCCACCCGGTCTCGGAGTGAACAAGTACCTTGACCTTGCTTTGGTGGACAAACCTGTCTTTGTATTGTTCGTCGGGGAGAAAGATCTCCCACTGTCCGTATTTGTTGGGGGTGAGGCGGTGCGAATAACGCTGCCAGTCGTTGAAATCGCCGAAAAGATACAGGTCCTGCGCCTTCGGGGCCCACTCACGGTAAAACCAGCCCTTCAGGGTCCGGTCGTAATGAAAGCCGTAGAACTGGTATGCATTGGCGAAATTGCTGAGACTTTCCCAGTTCGTTTCAATCTCCTGCAGGGTGTTCAGGTACCGTTCGTACCGGGCCGAAATTTCCTCTGCCATGGGTTCAAGCCAGGGGTCATTCCGCACCAGGGCAAGTTGTTTTTTCGGTTTTTCTTTCATTTTTTTTCCTAAGTTTGTTAAAGAACTTCCATGCGTACGCAACCCTGCAGTCATCAGAGCAGAACAATGACCACGATGAGGATGATCACCAGCGGGACCACCACCAGCACGGTTTTGCGGTCGCGTGCAATGTTGGCGTTCATCTCGACGATCCCCTTCAGGCACAGTTCATCGCCGGGCCTGTACTGCAGCGCCGCCTTGAATTCTTCGCGGGCCGACCTGAACAGGTCGATTTTTATAAAGTTGGCGGCACGTTCGGTGTGCTCCCTGAATTTCAGCTGCTCATGGGTGAGCGGGCCGGTATGTTCTTCATGATGTGCCATGGCGGTTGTTTTTTATTTTTCTATTTGAATTTATAAGTCAGCCCGACGCCGAGCATCTCCTTGAACTGCGTGCGCGGCGCCCCCGGTTTCTTCGGATCGAACTTGATCATGACATCGTCGTCGTAGATCAGCTGTGTCTGGATCGATGCGGCGAGCCATTTGTTTACCTTGAGGCTCAGCAGCAGGCTCCAGTTGACGTCGATGTTCCCGAACTTGTGCAGGTAATCGGTAAACAGTTCGAGGGTGGAGGTGAGGTTGATGTTCTTTGCAAGGTCCTTGTTCAGTTCGGCACGCATGTACGGACCGAATTCCCCTTTCATGGTTTTCCCCCGGTCGACGCCAAAGGCGCCCGAATCGGAGAGGGCCTTGTCCATGACAAAGGTAAACCTTCCCGATGAAGGGGAAAGATAAACCAGGAACCATTTTGCGGGGGAGTAGGTGATGCCGATGCCGCCGATCAGGTACCCCGGCGACATGAACTTGGAGATCACCGTTGAATCGTCGGGGTAATTGTATCCCTTGTCAAACTGCGATTTGAAATTCATCAGGATGGTCAGGAACCACTTTTTATTTTCGTCGAGCTGGTAGCCGTAGGCCGTGGTGAGTTCGATCTTGTCGTTTGTCTTGTTATACTTGGCATCGTTGCCCTTGCCGAGCAGGTTGAACCCGTAACCCAGGTCGATGGTGTTGCCCCAAACCGACCTTCCCTTGTGGTAATTGGCCCTGAAATTGATCCAGGCAACGAGCCCCAGCGAATTCTGCCCGCCGGCAGCCCAGTTTGAAAACGATGCCTGTGAAAACTGGATTGAACCGGTACCGCTGACAAGCCAGTGTTTTTTTACGGTATCGGGTGGAACATCTGCGAGTACATCGGCTTTTGCCTTGGCGACTTTCTGGATATCCTGGGCGAAAATTCCGCCTGTAAAAAGGCAGAAGAGAAAGAGCAGGGAGAAATATTTCATATTTTAACAAATTAAAGATTAAAAATTACGACTGGTCCCTTTTAAGC
>Ga0209697_10001206_pt1 | contig 40986 bp, 31 predicted proteins | sample AliMusrvi5mmetaG_FD_184115 | JGI IMG/M metagenome (GOLD analysis project Ga0209697, IMG submission 184115) | Freshwater lake bacterial and archeal communities from Alinen Mustajarvi, Finland, to study Microbial Dark Matter (Phase II) - Alinen... | ecosystem: Environmental > Aquatic > Freshwater...
ATTGACAAAGCTTTTGAAATATCTTGCAAAGCATTTTCGGGCAACTGTTTTTTCAAAAATAAATTTGCACGAACATTATAAAGCTCAGCTTTTGCAGGATGTTCATCAATTAACTGAGAAATAGAATCAATCTGAAATGTCAACGTATCATTCTTAGCAATATTTTTTTTATTGTAATCTTTTGCATGAAAGCATGACGACAAAAAAATGATTGCACTAAAAAGGGAAAAAATATATAATCGAAAAAAATGATTCAATGCGTTAGGCATTATTTCAATTCGTTTCAGCAGCGGGTTTAAAGGCGTCCATGATTTTTTTATCAATCTCATCGCACAGTTCTGGGTTATCTTGCAAAAGGCTTTTTACTGCATCACGACCTTGCCCTAACTTAGTATCGCCATAGCTAAACCAGGAACCGCTTTTCTTAATGATTCCCTGCTCAACGCCAAGGTCAACGATTTCGCCTAATTTTGAAATACCTTCTCCGTAAATAATATCAAATTCAGCTGTTCTGAATGGCGGAGCCACTTTATTTTTAACTACTTTCACCCGAATCCTGTTGCCAATAATATTTTCATTATCCTTTATCTGACCAATTCGTCTGATATCAAGGCGAACAGAAGCATAAAATTTCAATGCATTTCCACCGGTAGTTGTTTCAGGATTGCCAAACATAACACCAATTTTTTCGCGAAGCTGATTAATAAAAATACAGCAACAGCCGGTCTTTCCAATGATCGAAGTCAACTTACGCAATGCCTGCGACATCAAGCGCGCCTGCAATCCCATTTTTGAATCGCCCATTTCGCCTTCTATTTCGCTCTTTGGTGTCAATGCAGCCACAGAATCAATAACAACCACATCAATAGCGCCGGAACGAATCAGATTTTCAGTGATTTCAAGCGCTTGCTCGCCATTGTCGGGTTGCGAGATCAATAATTCTTTTGCATCCACACCAAGTCTTTGTGCATAAAATCTATCGAAAGCATGTTCTGCATCAATGAAAGCGCAAATACCGCCTCTTTTCTGCGATTCAGCAATGATATGCAATGCAAGCGTTGTTTTTCCTGATGATTCAGGTCCATAAATTTCAACCACTCTGCCTTTTGGCACACCATTCACACCAAGTGCAATATCCAACCCAACTGAACCTGTTGATATCGCTTGAATTGTATCATCAATGCTTTCGTCACCCAATTTCATGATGGTGCCTTTGCCATAGCTTTTTTCAATCTTATCCATTGTCAGCTTCAATGCTTTCAGCCGTTCATTATTTTCCTGATTATCTTTTTCTTTGCTCATGTTTTACTTAATTAAATTTTATTTAACCAAAATTACTATTTTAAAAAATATAAAATCAGACTGTTGAAATCTTTACTTCATTTTAAAAGTTGGAAGCGAATATATAAATAAAAATTAAATTGAAAAATCAAATACAACAATTCGGCGATTTGTTACATTTTTAATATTTTTTTCGTCGTTTGTACATTTCCACTTTTTATCTTTATAAAATAAATACCATTTGGAAAACTTGTCATATCAATAGTTTGATGCCCATTTTTAATATAAAAATCATTTATCAACAATCCATACGTATTCATCATTTCTATTTCAACATCACTATTTATATTTGTTTCAACATTTATATAATTAAAAGTAGGATTAGGATAAATATTTAAAAATAAATTATTTTCATTATGAATAGTATAAATATTGTATGGAATTGTATCAATAATGTTTATGTTGCCACCACTATTGTTAGTTCTAAGAATTTTTCTATATCCTACAGCAAACCCTATTGAATCATTGCTAAAACAAATAGAATTTAAAAGTGTTTCCCCACACAAAGTCACATCAAGATATTGTGTAATCCAGGAATGCCAACCGTCAACAGTCCGAAATATTTTATTTTCACTGAAACAATCTTCAGGAATCGATACTGAAGGGGTTGATACTGCATATGCTGTATCATTATTTTTGAAAAAAAATAAATTTTTAGTTCCTGCAAAATTAACTGCCAGTTTAGTCCATGTATTGCCTAAATCTGCTGATTTTAATAGGTTGGATGAAGTAAAGCAATAGAGATTAGTGTCAACTATTTCTATACTATTTATTCCATTACCCCAAGGAGAATTATCATAAACAATATTCCAGCTATTTCCTGAATCAACTGTTTTTAGAACAATTCCGAATATACCTCCACCAGATATATGCTTCTCACCACAAGCGAAACCTATTGAATCATTTATAAATTTAATATCTTGAATTGATCCAAAACCATACGGACCAACAGAATAATTCCAAACAGACAACCAGTTTAATCCCGCATTAATACTTTTATATATTCCATTTCCACCAACTGCAAAACCATTTGTTTGATTATTAAAATATACTTTTGCTGTGGCAGCAGGAAGAGAATAAGAACCGTCCCATGTATTACCGGAATTTCCAGATTTGATTATTCTGTTTCCATAAGCATAGATTAATGTATCTTTGATGAATTGAAAATCATTTAAATTAATATTTATTGGACAAACAATTTTATTCCAATTATTTCCACCATCAATAGTTTTATAGATTACGCTTGAGTCTCCCATTATAAATCCTTCATTTTGATTTTTAAATTTTACTACTCTATAAAATTTAGTTGTATCAAATGTAATGTCTGTCCATTGCGAGAAACAAAATGTCGGAAGTATTAATATAAAAAATATCAAAAGATTTTTCATATTCGTTGGGTTTTAAATTTATTTTTTAATTTTTAAAAAATTATTCTTTATTTCATTTTTTTTATTACAATTCCTGTACGCCTTTCTGTTTCTATCATACAGCTGTTCTTTATAATTTTTTCTTTTTAGTTAAATTCATCGCTTACATCACATTTCTCAAATATAATAAAAATTTCCAATCTCGAAAAAATCATAAAACTTATTTACATATAGCTCTGAACATTCTAAATTTTAACTTTTTTAAGGTTATTTAAAGTCTTTCTATCTACATAATAAGACATTAAAAAAGGAAAAGGTTCCCGAAAATTAAAATAAAAAAAGATTACTCTTTATCAGGGTAATCTTCAAATTGAACGAATTTAGGAATTTGCAAACTATAGATTACAACTTAGAGTTATACTTAATCAGCATTTTCAAGTAGAATTTCTTCAATCATTTGCTTCAGATTTTTTTTAGAAATGGCGCCACGTTTAAAAACCGGTTCTCCATTTTTAGGAAAAAAAATCATAGTAGGAATACTGCTGATATTATAATGGTCTGACAATTCTTGCTCATCATCCGTATTCACTTTAAAAACATTGATTTTTCCTTTGTATTCTTCTGCAAGCGCTTCAAGCGTGGGACTTAATATCCGGCAAGGAGCGCACCAATCAGCATAAAAATCAATAATGCATGGCAGTTTATTTTTTAACTTTTTTTCTGTTTTACTTTCAAAGTCAAATATCTTTTCTTTAAAAGTTTCTGTAGTTAGATTTTTCATAATTAAAACATTTAATGTTAATAATTATTTCATTTTTTTTCAATCTCCAATATACATATCACAAAAATATCACTAATTTTATCCTTTTCTAAAAAATGACATATGATATTTATCATATATTTAACAAAAATTTCATGAGTAATAAATTGAAAAACAACAAGGTATTGCAGGAAATCCTGAAACAAACCGGACTCAAAAAGCCAGACGAACTTTTTAACGATGATTTAAAATGTCTGGAATTTATGTCCAACCTAAAATGGGTGAATGGATTTAAATGCAAAAAATGCGATCACGATAACTATTGTAAAGGAAAGCTTCCATTTTCTAGGCGTTGCACACGATGTAAAAATGAAGAATCAGCGATTGCAAACACAATTTTTCATCATTCAAAATTTCCTCTTTCAAAAGCGATGTATATTGCCTTTGAAGTCAGCATCAATGAAGACAATATTTCTTCTTATGAATTGGCAAATAAATTAGAACTTCGTCAAATGACATGCTGGAAATTTAAAGACAAAATATTGAAAAAAATTCTTGCCAGAAAAAGATTGATTCAACATGCTGATTTTTGCGAAATACTTCTTGAAAAATAATTTTCATTCTCATGATGTGGATCAGTTATATCAAGGGATTTGAAGCTTATCTCAAACTTGAAAAATCATTATCGCAAAATTCCATTGAAGCTTATATCGGCGATGTCGAGAAGCTGACTCAATATCTTGAATATATAAAAACTGAAATTTCTCCAGATAAAATTGAGCCAAAACATTTACATGATTTTATTAAATGGATAAATCAGTTAGGCATGAGCGCAGCTTCGCAAGCACGCGTCATTTCAGGTATTCGCGGATTTTATAAATATCTTATTTTAGAAAATATCATTAAAAATAATCCAACCGAATTGCTTGATTCTCCTAAGATTGGCAGGAAACTGCCCGATGTATTGAGCATTGAAGAAATTGACCAACTGTTGGCTGCCATTGACCTTAGCAAATCCGGAGGAGAAAGGAACAAAGCTATCATTGAAACCATTTATGGCTGCGGGTTGCGAGTATCTGAACTGATTAATTTAAAAATCAGTAATATTTCATTTACAACAGGTTTTATAAAAATTGTCGGAAAAGGAAATAAAGAACGAATGGTGCCAATCGGCAATTCTGCTTTAAAACAAATTAAAATTTATTCAAACAATGTTCGTGTTCATCTTGATATTAAAAAAGGTCATGAAGATTTTTTATTTTTAAATAGAAACGGCAGAAAACTAACGCGCGTAATGATTTTCACCATCATCAAAGATTTAACAAAAAAAATTGGATTAAAAAAAAATATTCATCCGCACACATTTCGCCATTCATTTGCCACACACTTGATTGATGGCGGCGCTGACCTAAGAGCTGTGCAAGAAATGCTTGGTCATGAATCCATCACTACGACTGAAATTTACACACATCTCGACAGGGAATATCTCAGAGATACAATTATCCGTTTTCATCCGAGATCAAATAGAAAGTGAAAAGTTTATCAAGTTGAAAGTTGAAAAATTATTAAATCAAATTTGAAAAAGCTGTAAAGCTGTAGCTGTTGTTTTTTCAGCCACTTCCTCAACAGAAATATTTTTTATTTCAGCAATTTTTTTAGCAATCAACAAAATATTTGCACTTTCATTTCTTTTGCCTCGCAACGGAACAGGCGATAAATAAGGAGAATCCGTTTCAAGTACTAAATCAGAAATATCTAACTCGGCAATTATTTTTTCCAATCCTGAATTTTTGTAGGTAACCACGCCGCCAATACCAATTTTAAAACCTAATTCCAAAATTTGTTTTGCTTGAATTTCAGTTCCACCATAACAATGAAATATCCCATGCAAGCCGGTATTCTTGAATTCTCTGATGATCTTATAAATTTGATCAAATGATTTTCGCATGTGAATTATTGCCGGTAAATTAAACTGCAAAGCCCATGATAATTGCTCTCTGAAAACAATTTCCTGTTCATGCAAAAATGTTTTATCCCAATACAAATCAATGCCAATCTCTCCAATTCCTACAAATTTTTCTCTATCAAGCCACTGTTTCATTTGATTCAGTTGCTCTTGAAAATCTTCTTTTACCGATGTGGGATGCAAACCAATCATCGGAAAACAGGTTTCGGGAAATAATTTGCAAACATTCATCATTTCTTCAACAGTCGTATTATCAATGTTTGGAAGAAAAATATTTTTTATTCCGTTATCAGCTGCACGTTGAATTACAAAAGATAAATCGTCTTTGAATTCTTCTAAATAAAGATGTGCATGTGTGTCTGTCAAAATCATGCATCAAAATTATTAAATGCTCTGACATCTATTGCAAAAAAGCATTTTTTATCTTTGCAAAAAAATACTTTGAAAAAAATCCTCATTATACGGTTCAGTTCTATTGGAGACATCGTGTTGACAACACCTGTCATTCGCTGTATCAAAGAGCAATTGCACGAAGTTGAATTGCATTATTTGACCAAAGAGGAATATAAACCGCTTCTGTTAAACAATCCGTATATTGATAAAATCCACACCATTAAAAAAGATTTAAAAAAAATTCTTCCTGATTTAAAAAAAGAAAAATTTGACTATATCATTGACCTGCATAAAAATATTCGTTCTTTATTTATAAAACTTTCATTGATTGGAATTCCTTCACTAACATTTCAGAAACTTACTTTCAAAAAATGGTTACTTGTTAAGTTTAAAATCAATGTTATGCCTTCAATTCACATTGTTGACAGGTATTTGAGTACAGTTAAATTTTTAAATATTTTTAATGATAATAAAGGACTGGATTATTTTATTGACGAAAAAAATATTGTTAATCTGAATGAATTGCCAGAAACTTTCAGAAATGAATATGTCGCAATTGTATTGGGAAGCAAGCACAATACCAAACAATTACCAACAGATAAATTAATTTCTTTGTGTCAAAAAATAAATATTCCAATGGTGCTGATTGGCTCAAAGGAAGACAAAGACAAAGGTGAATTAATTAAAAAATCTGTAGAAAATAAAATTTATAATGCGTGTGGTATTTTCAATATCAATCAGTCTGCATCGCTTGTTCAGCAAGCAAAAATGGTCATCACACCAGACACAGGATTGATGCATATTGCAGCAGCTTTTCAGAAAAAAATTATTTCAATCTGGGGAAATACAGTTCCTGCATTCGGCATGTATCCTTATCTTCCGGAAGATATTAAAAACCGCTCCGTCATTATTGAAACCAACGGATTGCTTTGTCGTCCATGCTCCAGATTGGGTTACAAAACTTGTCCTGAAAAACATTTCAATTGCATGAATCGCATCAATGAGAATACAATTGCCGAAATAGTCAATTCATAACCTTAAAAAATATTAACCAATATGCTTTATACTATCTTTAATCACCGGTCAATTCGAAAATATAAGAATACGCTTATTCCTGAAAAAATTTTAAACAATATACTTGAAGCCGGATGCAAAGCTTCAACCACAGGTAACATGCAGCTTTACAGCATCATTGTTACAAAAGACGAAGAAAAGAAAAATAAATTATGGGAGCTGCATTTCAAACAAAATATGGTAAAACAAGCACCGGTATTATTAACATTTTGCGCTGATATCAACCGATTCAACAAATGGTGCAAGAACAGAGATGCTGAACCGGGTTATGATAATTTTCTTTGGTTCACCAATGCTTTGATTGATGCCATTCTTGCCAGTCAGAATGCAGCGCTCGCCGCTGAAGCGCATGGATTGGGCATTTGTTATCTTGGCACAACCACTTACCAAGCAGACAAACTGATTGAACTTTTCAATTGCCCTGAAGGTGTTATTCCAGTTACCACGCTTGTTATCGGTTATCCTGATGAAAATCCGCCACTCACCGACCGTTTGCCGTTGAATGGAATTGTGCATGATGAATTTTATTCAGATTATTCTTCTGAAAAAATTGATGAAATTTATTCAGAAAAAGAAAATCTTCCTTCAACAAAAAAACTACTTTTAGAAAACCAACTTGAAAATTTAGCGAAAATATTTACAGAAAAAAGATATGCAAAAAAAGATAATCTGTATTTTTCTAAATTATTTCTGGAAGTTGTAAATAAACAAGGGTTCATGAATAATGATTAGTCATGAAAATATCAAATAATCATAAAATTATCTTTCTATTTGGTTTTTTTACAAAAAAAAACTAATTTTGCAGTCCTTATTTAAAAAACAATATTAAAATGCAAAAAGATATTCACCCAAAAGATTACAGACTGGTCGTATTTAAAGACATGTCAAACGGAGAAGCATTTCTTTCAAAATCTTCAACCAAAACAAAAGACACCGTTGAATGGACTGATGGAAAAGAATATCCATTAATCAAACTTGAAATTTCTAATACATCACACCCATTTTATACTGGCAAGATGAAATTAAATGATTCTGCTGGTCGTGTAGATAAATTCAGAAACAAATACAAAAAACACTTAAGCACAAAAGAAACTGTTGAAAGCGTTGAAGAAAGCGCAGAACCAGTTGCTGATAGCGCTGAATAAAAATTTATATTATGTTTTTAAAAAAATCCCGATTTCCATAGAGATCGGGATTTTTTATTTGAAAAACACAACCAATTATTTTTTATATTTGCATATTGACCGCGTAATCGGTAGTTTAAATAACATTTTTTTTAAAATAAGCAGATAACAATGTTGATGGATATTAATATGATTAAAATTGCATATAAAAATTTGCCGCAAAGAATAGCTAAAGCAAAAAAAACATTAAACAGACCTCTTACTTTCAGTGAAAAAATTCTTTATAGTCATTTGTTTGATGAAAACACAATCACCGAGTTTAAACGTGGAATAGATTATGCCGAGTTTCGCCCTGATCGAGTAGCCATGCAGGATGCAACAGCACAAATGGCGTTGCTGCAATATATACTTGCAGGCAAAGATAAAGCCGCAGTTCCTGCTTCTGTTCATACGGATCACTTGATAATGGCGAGAAACGGAGAGAAAGAAGATATTCAAAATGCATTAATTGTTAACAAAGAAGTGTATGATTTTTTAAGTTCTGTTTGCGAAAAATTTGGAATAGATTTCTGGAAACCAGGTGCAGGAATTATTCATCAGGTAGTACTTGAAAATTATGCTTTTCCAGGTGGAATGATTATTGGCACTGATTCACACACGCCAACAGCAGGTGGCTTAGGAATGGTCGCTGTAGGTGTTGGTGGCGCTGATGCAGTTGATGTGATGGCAGGAATGCCTTGGGAATTAAAGTTTCCAAAATTATTAGGTATTAAATTAACCGGAAAGCTTAATGGATGGGCTTCTGCAAAAGATATTATTTTAAAACTAGCTGGAATCCTCACTGTAAAAGGTGGAACAGGCTATCTCATTGAATATTTTGGAGAAGGCGCTGAATCACTTTCATGCACTGGCAAAGCAACCATTTGCAATATGGGCGCAGAAATCGGTGCAACAGGTTCGGTTTTCGGATATGACAATTCAATGTCAAGATACCTGAAATCTACCGGCAGAGATGAGATTGCGGAATATGCAGATAAAATCAAAGAACATCTTACTGCTGATAAAGAAATTTATCAATCTCCTGAAAAATATTTTGATCAGATAATTGAAATTAATTTATCTGAAATCGAACCATACATCAATGGTCCATTCACTCCTGACAGAGCCACTCCTATTTCTAAAATGAAAGAAGAATTAGAAAAAAACGGTTGGCCAGCCAAAGTAGAAGCAGGATTGATAGGCTCTTGCACCAATTCGTCCTATGAAGATATTTCACGAGTTGTTTCCGTTGTTAAGGATGCAAAAAATAAAAATATACAAGTTAAAGCTGAACTATCTATCAATCCTGGCTCAGAGCAAATCCATTCGATTATTGAACGCGATGGATTTATAGATATTTTAAAAAATGCTGGCGCGAAAATTTTCGCAAATGCCTGTGGTCCTTGCATTGGACAATGGGCACGAGCAGGCGCTGAAAAGAAAGAAGTCAACACAATTATTCATTCGTTTAACAGAAATTTTTCAAAACGCGCAGACGGAAATCCAAATACACATGCGTTTGTTGCATCGCCTGAAATAGTTACGGCTATTGCCATTGCCGGTGATTTAACGTTTAATCCGCTCACTGATTTTTTAGTAAATAAAAAAGGTGAAAAAGTTAAATTGAATGTTCCCGAAGGAATAGAAATTCCACCTGATGGATTTTCAACTATCAGTGAACATCATCATGAACAAGCAAAAGATACTTCAAAAATAAATATTATTGTAAATCCTAATTCTGACAGACTTCAGCTATTGCAACCCTTTGAAGCTTGGAATGGCAAGGACTTCACATCAATGCCTTTGCTTATCAAGATTAAAGGGAAATGTACCACAGACCATATCTCAATGGCTGGTCCATGGCTCAAATTCAGAGGACATTTAGATAATATCTCAAACAATATGTTGATTGGCGCTGTTAATTTTTTCAATGAGCAAACCAATCATGTGTTGAATAATCTTTCAGGCAAATATGAAGAAGTGCCAAATGTTGCGCGTGCTTACAAAGCTGCTGGATTGGGAATGGTTGTCGTTGGTGATGAAAACTATGGAGAAGGTTCTTCCAGAGAGCATGCGGCAATGGAACCACGCTTTCTAAATGTAAAAGCCGTTCTTGTAAAATCTTTTGCACGAATTCATGAAACGAATTTAAAAAAACAAGGAGTGCTTGCTCTTACGTTTAATGACAAATCGGATTATGATAAAATTAAAGAAAACGATAAAATAGACATCATTGGTTTAAATCAATTTACATCAGGAAAACCAATGACAATTGTGCTGAATCACGCAGATGGAACAATTGATAAGATACAAACAAATCATTCTTATAACGAATTACAAATTGAATGGTTCAAAGCCGGAAGCGCATTGAATATGATTAGAAGACAAAATAAAAAAACTGAATAATAACCTTTTTAAAGATCAATCATTTTTATGAATGGAGAAAAAATAACAATCAGCAACGGAAAATTAAATGTTCCTAATCAACCGATCATTCCTTTTATTGAAGGCGATGGCACAGGACGAGATATTTGGAATGCATCAGTTAAAGTATTTGATGCGGCTGTTGAAAAAAGTTCCAATGGGAAGAAAAAAATCTTTTGGAAAGAAACGCTCGCCGGTGAAAAAGCCTTTAAACAGACCGGTTCATGGCTACCTGAAGAAACATTAAAAATATTTCGCGAATATTTAGTTGGAATAAAAGGTCCTTTGACAACTCCTGTTGGCGGTGGCATTCGCTCATTGAATGTGGCGCTTCGTCAGGAATTGGATTTATATACTTGCCTTCGCCCTGTTAGATATTTCGCCGGAGTTCCTAGTCCTGTGAAGCATCCGGAGAAAGTTGACATGGTAATTTTCAGAGAAAACACAGAAGATATATATGCCGGAATTGAATACATGAACGGACAAGCTGATACTGAAAAAGTGAAAAAATTTCTCATCGAAGAAATGGGTGTTAAAAAAATTCGTTTTCCAAAAACAACTTCTATTGGCATCAAACCTGTTTCGGTTGAAGGCACTGAACGCCTTGTCAGACAAGCTATTTTATACGCTATAAAAAAAGATTTACCTTCTGTTACGCTGGTTCATAAAGGAAATATTATGAAATTTACTGAAGGCGGTTTTCGGGATTGGGGTTATGCATTGGCGAAAAATGAATTCGGCGCTGTTGAGCTTGATGGCGGTCCTTGGTGTACATTAAAAAATCCAAAAACAGGCAAAGACATTATTATTAAAGATGTTATTGCTGATGCATTCTTACAGCAGATTCTGACACGACCAAATGAATATTCTGTCATCGCTACTTTAAATTTGAATGGTGATTATATTTCAGATGCACTGGCTGCAATGGTTGGTGGAATTGGCATTGCGCCTGGTGCAAATATTAATTATGAAACCGGTCATGCTATTTTTGAAGCTACTCATGGAACGGCGCCAAAATATGCAGACAAAGACATGGTAAATCCAGGTTCTTTGATTTTGTCAGGTGCGTTAATGTTTGAATTTTTAGGTTGGGATGAGGTGACAGCACTGATTTATCAATGTCTTGAAAAAACGATCAACCAGAAAAAAGTCACTTATGATTTTCATCGTTTGATGGAAAACGCAACAAAACTTAAAACATCTGAATTTGCAGATGCAATGATATCAAATATGTAATTTTTTATATTTATTAAAAATGGATAAAACAAAGTTTATCAGCAATCTGGATGAATTGATCCAGAAATCATGTGAAATTGAAAATGAACTTTTTGAAAAAAATAATGTTAAAAGAGGATTAAGAAATCAGGATCATACCGGTGTATTGGTTGGACTTACAAACATTGGTGATGTTGTTGGTTACGAAAAAAAAAACGATACGCTCAATCCTATTCCTGGCAAATTAATCTACAGAGGAATTGATGTAGAAGAGATTTCAGAAAACTGCATGAAAGAAAACCGTCATGGATTTGATGAAACAATTTATTTACTTCTCACTGGGAAATTACCAAATAAATCTGAACTTGAATTTTTCACTGAATATCTTTCTTCACTTAGAGAATTGCCTGCTCCGTTCGTCAACAACATGATCACTTTAAGAGGTGAAAACATTATGAATGTTCTGGCGCGTTCAGTTTTGATTCTTTATACGTATGATCAAAATCCTGAAGACTTATCACTACGCAACTTGGTAGAGCAGTCTTTGAGCCTGATTGCAAAGTTTCCAACCATCATTGCTTACGCCTATCATTCACGCAGACATGCTTATCACAGGAAAACATTATCAATTCGTCATCCGCAATTAGAAATGAGCACTGCCGAAAACTTTTTGTATATGCTTAAAGGCCCTGATAAATATACAAAACTTGAAGCAGACCTTCTTGATTTATCTCTTGTTCTTCATGCTGAACATGGCGGTGGAAACAATTCTACTTTCACTATGCGTGTAACAAGTTCTTCAAGAACCGATACATATTCTGCAGTTTCATCTGCAATTGCATCTCTTAAAGGACCATTGCATGGTGGCGCCAATCTCAAAGTGCTTGATATGATGGAAAATATTAAAGAAAACATCAAAGATTGGTCGAGTGAAAAAGAAATGAAAGAATATTTAAATAAAATGTTAAAGAAAGAAGTGTATGACAAATCAGGAAAAATCTATGGTATTGGTCATGCAATTTATACATTATCCGATCCTCGTGCATTGTTGCTGAAACAACACGCCAAAGCCCTTGCCATTGAAAAAGATAAATACGAAGAATTTCATTTGTATGAATTATTAGAAGAACTTGCTCCTATTGCTTTCAGTGAATTTAAGGGTTCTTCTTCAAACAAATTGGTTTGTGCAAATGTAGATTTATATTCAGGTTTTGTGTATTCATGTATCGGAATAAAAAAAGAACTTTACACGCCATTATTCGCCATGTCAAGGATTGCAGGCTGGTGCGCACACAGAATTGAAGAACTTACTTTCTCTTCAAGACGAATCATTCGTCCGGCCTATAAAAATGTTTACAGCAGACAACCTTACATTTCTCTTGATGATAGAGATTAATTTAAAAAATCAAAATAAATGTTAATTGATAAATCTATTCAGGCTTCTATTGAGATTAAAGAAAAAATTTTATCTGATACAGGTTTAAAAAAAATCATTCAAACTGTTTCAGATGAAATGGTGCAAAGCTTTAAGAATGGCGGACAAGTGCTTTTCTGTGGTAATGGCGGAAGCGCCGCTGATGCGCAACATCTGGCATCAGAACTTTCAGGAAGATTCTATCTTGACCGTGATCCGCTGAATGCAGAGGCATTGCATGTGAATACTTCGTTCATTACTGCCATTGCCAATGATTATTCTTTTAATGATATTTACTCAAGACTTGTAAAAGCAAAAGGTAAAAAAGGAGATGTGCTTGTTGGGCTTTCAACTTCCGGTAATTCAAAAAATATCGTGAATGCCTTGAATCAAGCCAATGACATGGGATTGATCACAATCGGATTTACTGGTAAAGCAGGTGGTGAAATGAAAAATATTTGCAAATACCTGATAAACGTACCTTCTGACGATACACCCAGAATTCAGGAAGCGCATATTTTGATTGGTCATATCATCTGCGAAATTGTTGAAAGAGATTTTTTTAAAAAATAATTTATTTACAAAACGTTAAAAAAACAAAATGTCTTTAAATAAAACCAGGTGTCAAACTATTTTAAGGTTAATCATAATTAACTTTTTATTTTTTATAACCGTTTATAGTCAAGCACAAACAACCGGAGGCACAAACTTAATTGATGCTAAAGAGCGAAAACAGGGCATTTGGAAAAAATATTATTCAAACAATCGTTTACGATTTACAGGGAAATTTATCAATAATCATCCGGTTGATACATTCAAATTTTATTATGACAGCGGAAAATTAAAAGGATTAAAAATATATTCTGAGAAAACAAAACTTGTTCCTTCATTTATGTTTTATGAAGATTCATCGCTAATGATGAAAGGCTTTTACAGAGACACAATCAAAGATAGTACTTGGATTTATTATGTTTCTAAAGTTCCGATATACATTGTAAGTTATAAAAACGGAAAAAAGAATGGAGTTGCAAAAACATTTAATAGAGAAGGAAAAATATTAGAAGAAATTACTTGGAAAAATGATTTGAAAGAAGGCCCATGGAACAGATTTCATCCTGACGGAAAATTATATATAAAATCTTTTTATCAGAAAAATAAGCTAAACGGCATATTCCAAGCCTTCAATGAAGAAGGCACTTTGCTGATTTCGGGCATTTACAAGAATAATCTTAAAAATAATCTTTGGATTTATTATACAGATAAAGCGCAGATTGGGAAAAGAGATTTTTACAATAATGGCGCACTTGTGAAAGAAGAACTGCTCATCAAACCCTTGGCAGAAGACACAATCACCAAGCCAAACAAACTAAATCCTGTAGAAAACGAATTCAACAATTCTGATATAGACAGATAGTTAAAATTTCTATTTAATCTTTTCAACTTGTTTTATAAATTCATCAGATTGTTTTCTGACATATAAAATAAATGAATTGTTTTCCAGATCACCAATGGTAGCAGTCATTTCATCATCATTGCGATAAGTAATTTTTCTAAAAGAATTATCATAATCTTTTTTTCTGGATTGATAAACCTGATCGCAAATATACTTCTGAATAATAATAACTTTTTCCAGCATCTTTTTCCATTGAACAGCAGATATAGATTGTGTTTCCAGTATCAAACATAAAGTTGAAAACGCATGTTTTTGTTTTTGCAACGGATATTGTTTCCAAAATTTATCATACTGTTTATGAATCTTATCCCACGAATTCGCTTTATTCGTTTTAATTTCGTTTAATAAAAAATCAAAATCACTTTGAGAAACAAGTTGTCCACCAAGATTAACCCAATTTTTTTCTCTTTCATTTTTCAATTCAATATTCATTCTATCCAGCGTCATTCCTTGATTGCTGATAAAAAATTCAATTAAATTTTTCATGGCATAATAAATCAACATCTCGCCGTAGGTATGATATGCTTTATATGGTTTTAAAATATGCGTTGAACGACCTGATTTTTCTATATTTTCTCCAAGTATATTTAATTTATCAACTAAATTCGCTGAGCCATTTAATATTTTTTTTCCAATGTTTATAAGCTTTTCATCACTATATTTCTTTGCTGATTTTTTTTCATTTTTCAAACTTGCTTTGGCAGTCCAGATTTCAAGCAGGTTTCGAGCATGAATGATTTCTTCAATAGTATCAGGAGCTAAAGCATCAAATTCAATATGCTGTGATTTATTTATGCGTTTGTCTCGATCAATAAATTTCCAAACATTCCGTTGAAGTGCATACATATTATACATCCACCAATATGCCGGCATTATTTCTAATTCATTTTTAGATGCATTATTATTCAACAAAGCAAATGGAAATGGAATATCCAATTCATAAACATAATTTGCTTGCGAAAGCAACACATACGAAGCAAAGCGACTGGAATGTTTCACTGAAGCGCAAAGTCCTGGCCAGAAACCGCGTCCTGCCTGTATTTCATTATCATTTGAACGACTGTTATGATTTGAGCCAATCGTAGCGCCCGCAGCTATATTGCTTTGCCCCATGATAATAGAAGCAATCAAAAACGAATTATTATGATGTTGTTCATGTGCTGGAAATATCAGATTATTCAACACTTCGCAACAAGAAATTGTCGAATTATCACCTAAATACGAATCCATCAATCGAGTGCCATATTTAAGATTCGAATTATTTCCAATAACAAATTTTACAGCTTTGCAACCATAAAAAATATGACATCCATAACCAATTATACCATTCACCAACTCAACGCCCTCGCCTATTTGCGTTGATTCTTCTTGTGATGAATTGATAGTTAAATTTTTTAACTTATTTGCACCCTTGATATAACAGCATGAACCAATTTTAACATCTTTAATTATTTTCGAATGTTTGACCACTGTATCATTACCAACAGTGCCGTAATAGCCAAGTTTGGAGTCAATATTATTTTGAGTAATTTCTTTTAATTTTTCTTGCAATATTTTATCATCACGGTATTTAGCCCACAAATAGGCATCTCCGGAGGTCATACCATCAAAAGGCATGATACGCCTGCCACCTGCTTCATTCATCACATCAATCCATACTCGAGCTTCCTCTAATTCTCCATCTTTAATAATTCCATTGCCGAACTTCGCATGATTGGTGGTAAGCATTTCATCTATATTTAAAAGGATGCAACGATCGCCTATAATATAATGAGAAAGATAATGAACATTATGAATTGCCACATCATCGCCAATATCGCAGGAAATTATCAAACTATTTGAAATGCCCACAGATACTTGCAAGTCATGATGTTCAAGCACAACATTCTTGACATTTCCAATTCTGACTAAACCAAAAAAATTAGTATTTTTTATTAAAAGCGGATTAAATTCTTTTGTCACTAAAATAGTATTCCAATCGCTTGCATTGTTTTTATTAGCAACCAAAATTTTAATTTCTTCAGGTGTTAAATTCCGCCAATGATTTGCCGGATATTTATTCTGTTGATTTCTGATATAATATTCATTCTGCCCGTGAGGAAGAAATTCTTTTGGAATAAAATTTTCTCCAAGATTACTTTGTTTTAGGACATTCACAGTATTCATCTTTTTTATTTTAAACAATAAAAATAATACTTAAATAAATATGTTCACACTATTTAAAAATAAAAAAAGGAAGCGATAAACTTCCTTTTTAAAAAACTAATCATTCAGATTATGCAAAACCAAGCCGCTTCGCAGTTTTGGTTCGAACCAAGTTACCTTGGGAGGCATGATATTATTGGTGTCTGCCACTTTAAACAATTGTTCCATACTAACCGGATAAAAAGCAAAAGCAACAGCCATTTCGCCGCTGTCAACTCTTTTTTTCAATTCACCTAATCCACGTATACCACCAACAAAATCAATCCTTTTCGATTTTCGTTGATCGTCAATTCCAAATATATCTTTTGCAATCATCAGCGCAAAGATTGATGTATCTAAGCAATCAATCGGATTGCTTTCATTACAAACTGTTTTCTTTGCCGTTAACGAATACCATTTACCATCCATATACATACTAAAATTGTGGCAAAATTCAGGTCTGTAAATTTCACTTTCTTTTTCTTCAACTAAAAAAATATGTTCGAGTTTATTTATCACTTCTTCTGGTGTCAAATCGTTTAAATCCTTTATTAAACGATTATAATCCAAAATTTTCAAATGACTTGCGGGAAAAAGAACGGTGAGAAAAAAATTATATTCTTCTTCTCCTGTATGATTTTGATTATTTTGTTTGCGTTCAATTCCTGCACGCGCCGCAGCAGCTGTGCGATGGTGACCATCAGCAATATATGTATAAGGCACTTGCTCGAAAAGTTCAACGATTCGATCAATTGTTTTCTGGTCTTTTATCACCCAAAAATGATGTCCAAAGCCATCAACAGTAGTAAAATCATATTCTGCAGGTTGTGTTTTCACAATCTGATCAACGATTTCATTTATTTCTTTAACATCACGATATGCGAAAAATACTGGCTCATAATTCAATCCACTGACGCGGATATGATTCGTGCGTTCATCTTCTTTTGCAGGTAATGTATATTCATGTTTTTTAATAATATTATTCTGATAATCTTCAATGCTTGAACAAGCAACAAGTCCGTATTGTGTACGTCCATCCATTGTTTGCGCATAGATATAAAAATATTTTTCAGTATCCTGAATAAATACTCTTTCGTTTTTTAATTTATCAAAGTACTCTTTTCCTTTGACATAAATTATCGGGTCATAAGGATCTGTTTTGTCTGAAAGATCAATTTCAGGTTTTGTAATATGATACATAGAATAAGGATTTCCGGCTGCTTCAACTCGCGCTTCATTTTTGTTCAATACATCATAAGGACGCGCAGCTACCTGCTCAACTTTGTCAACAACCGGTCTGATTCCTTTAAAAGGTCTAACTATTGCCATTTTTGAAATTTATTTGATTAAAAAAATTAATAAAAAAGAGAGTTGAAAATTTTAACTATTCAAAATCGAATATTTAAGAACTTTCAACTCTCGACTATTTTGTTTTAGTTTACTTTAAATGTTGTGTCGCCTGTTTTTAAAAATTTAACAATTTGTTTAGCAGCGGCTACGCCTGCATTATTATTGGCTTCTGAAGTTTGTGCGCCCATTTTTTTAGGTGTAAAGAAAAATCTATCTTTAAACTTTTCAGCAATTTCAGCTGCACAATCTGGAGCTACATCTGAAACATATTTAAAATCGGGACGTTCAGCAAACACTTTCAACAAACCAACTTCGTCAATCACTTCTTTTCTTGCAGTATTTACAAGAGTTGCGCCTTTTGGCATCTTTGATAATAATTCAAAGTTGATTGATTTTTTTGTTTTTTCAGTTGCCGGAATATTAATTGAAACATATTGACATGAACTGTAAAGTTTTTCAACACTATCAACCACTTCAACATCTTTGAAATCTTCTTTGTTAAGGAATGGATCAAAAGCAATCACTTTCATTCCAAATCCTTTTGCAATTGTTGAAATAGCTTTGCCAACATAGCCGTAAGCATGAATGCCAAGCGTTTTGCCTTTTAATTCAGAACCTGATTTACCATTGAAACAACCGCGTGCAATATAAACCATCATGCCTATAGCAAGCTCTGCTACTGCATTTGAGTTTTGTCCGGGTGTATTCATAGCAACTACATTTTTAGCTGTACATGCTGCCAAATCAAGATTGTCATAACCTGCACCTGCACGAACAACAATCTTTAAATTCTTTCCAGCTTCAACAACATCTTTTGAAACAATATCACTGCGAACAATCATTGCATCAACGTCAGCGACTGCATTGATCAAGTCTGCAGGACTTGTATATCCTTCGAGCAAAGCAAGCTCAAAGCCGGCTTCATCAAGCACTTTTTTAATGCCGTCCACGGCACTTTTAGCGAAAGGTTTATCTGTTGCTACTAATATTTTTGCCATAGTTTTAAAATTTAAAAAATTAATAATTTATTTAATTTAATAAAATCTCAAGTATTTATCAGAAGTTGTTTTTACTTTTAACTTTCTACTTGAAACTTTTAACTAATTTTTAATGTTGTTTTTCAAATTCCTGCATAGCTGCAACGAGCGCTTTTACGCTATCCACAGGCAATGCGTTGTAAAGTGATGCTCTGAAACCACCAACAGAACGGTGACCTTTCAAGCCAACCATGCCTTTACCTTTAGTAAATTCAAGGAATTCAGCTTCAAATTCTTTATATTCATCATTCATAACAAAACAAACACTCATACGTGAACGGTCTTCTTTTTCAACTGTTCCTTTGAATAATTTATTTCTGTCAATTTCATCATACAACATCTGTGATTTTGAAATATTCACTTTTTCCATAGCAGCAATACCGCCATTATTCTTCAGCCATTTCAACGTTTGTGTTGATGCAAAAATAGCAATACAAGGAGGTGTGTTATATAAAGATGCATTTTCAATATGTGTTTTATAATTTAACATTGTTGGAATTGGACGTTGAGCAATTTTATTCAAAAATTCATCGTTAATAATTACCAATGTAACACCGGCTGGTCCTAAATTTTTCTGAGCGCCAGCATAGATTAATGCATATTTTGAAACATCAATCGGACGACTGAAAATATCTGACGACATATCAGCAATCAATGGTACGTTGACATCAAGGTCTTTCAATATTTCAGAACCATAAATTGTATTGTTTGTTGTAATATGGAAATAATCTGCATCTGCAGGAACTGTGAAATTTTTAGGTATATAAGTAAAATTTTTATCTTTTGAAGAAGCTACTTTCACTACTTCGCCAAACTGCATCAATTCAGCTTCTTTGCATGATTTTGAAGCCCATGAACCGGTAATCAGATAAGCAGCTTTTTTCACATGAAAGTTAAAAGGAATCATTGCAAATTGAAGACTTGCTCCACCCTGCATGAATACTACAGAATATCCTGCCGGCACATTCAATAACTCTTTAACCAATTGAGCAGCTTCGTTATTAACTGCATCATATTCTTTGCTTCTATGTGATATTTCCATAATCGACATTCCGCTGTTGGCAAAATCCATAACAGCTTTTGCAGTAGTTTCTAATGTGAATTCAGGTAATACTGATGGACCTGCATTAAAATTATGTTTTCTCATAGTTTTATGTTTTAATAATTAATAAATATTATTGTTAAATAAATTAAGTGCAATTTAAATATATTTTTTTGTAAAACCAAGTATCAACGAGCATTCTGAATGGTGGTTGAAATCCTGGAACTTCAAATGAAGTATTCTTCAATGAAAAAGTTGGCCTCGCATCTCAGTGCGAGGAGGCGGAAGAGGAAGAAGTGCTGATATAGTGTAAATATCTCTTCATAAATAATGTTACTGCAAATATTATAAAATATTTTACAAATTGTATCTAAAAAATTATTTTTTTTTCAACAATATAAAAAAATTATTTTTTCGGAACAATTCCCATTTCTGGTTTTCGCTTTTTTATTTTCGTTGGTTGATTTCTTGCATCAATATCTTTTATAAAATTCCATTTGCCTTTGTCAAAAATAAATGCATCAAAAATATTTGTTGCGGGAACATAATAACAATAGACTCCTTCAAGATTCTGTGATAGCGGAATCAAGCGATCAAAAACGATCATCCACAATTTTTGATTATTTAAAGATTTATTTTGCTGCTGATATTTCAAAGACATAGTTGAATTTTTAGCATATTCAAATAAAATTCTTTTCATTTTTTTCTTTTTATTATACCCTTGAAAAATATCAGCGCCAAATAATATTTTCCCATCTTCTGAAATTGTTAAAACATCAATAATTTTTTTATTTGATAATTGATTATTACTATTCCACCCGAGCAAAGTATAATATGTTTTATCTTTCGTTTTCTCCTGAATCAACTTATAATAGATGGCTCCATACCAATGAAACCGGTCAAGGTCAGCAATATCAGCATGTGCAATACTATCCGTTCGATCATATAATCTAAACACGAGTGTATCAATAAATTTTTTCGGATTAAGCTGAACAAATCCAAAATGCTTGCAAGAGCCATCTGACGCAGTAAGTTGCCAGGTGATTATCCTACAAAGGTTGTCAGGAGAGCGTTGCAAAGAAATTGTTTTGAGAAAATCAAAAGGATAATTGAAGGAATTTTTCGTTTCTAAAACTGTTTCAAAATATTTCAATAATATATTATTTGCATTTTCTTTTTCAACATAATCCTTACTAAGACTGATAATCAAGCTCAAACTTGTCAATGAATCTTCATATTTTCTTAACATTTTTTCATCTTGACTATAACCTTTGTTAATATTCATCAGCAGAAACAAACAAATACTTAAAAAAATTCCAATAATTCTTTTCATAAACAAAAAAATATTTATCCGATATTTGCCGAATAATTTCAACCGATAGGTTTTAATGCAAATATAAAAATAAACAGAATGATTTCAGATGATATAAAAGCTTTTGTTAAACTCGGAGAATTTCTACAGGATGATTCGTCTGAAGTATATAAAACCATTGTAGATGAAGCCAATCAAAGCAATGGATGGTTCACGCCTGAAAACATTAAAAATGCTTTGCAAGCGCTTTCAAAAAACTTAACAGAAAAAAAAATAAATCAATGGTTGAAAAAATACAAATCATCCATTGAACAAAAAAAATCATCATATACAGTTGGCGTAATCATGGCTGGAAACCTTCCATTGGTTGGGTTTCATGATTTTATGAGTGTGCTTTTATCAGGAAATAAATTTCTCGGAAAACTTTCTTCTCAGGATAATAAACTGTTACCGGCACTTTCAAAAATCCTGATTGAATTTGAACCTTCTTTTTCTGAAAGAATAATTTTTGAAGAAAGTTTCTTGAAAAATTTCGATGCAATCATCGCAACAGGAAGCACAAATTCTTCCAGATATTTTGAATATTATTTTAGCAAATATCCTCATATCATTAGGAAAAGCAGGAATAGTGTGGCTGTATTGACAGGAAATGAGACACCAAATGATTTGAAAGAACTTGGCAAAGATATTTTTCAGTATTTCGGTTTAGGTTGCAGAAATATTTCAAAAATTTTTGTTCCTGAAGGTTATGATTTAACACAACTATTAGATGCTTTTAAAAGCTATAAAGAAATTGAATATCATTATAAATATTATAATAATTACGAATACAACAAAGCTGTATATCTTATAAATAATATTAAACATCTTGACAATGGATTTTTATTATTAAAAGAACAGAATGAAATTGCATCTCCTGTAGGCGTTGTCTATTATGAGCAATATAAAAAGATTGAAGATGCGATTCAATCTATCGAACTTCACAAAGAAAATATTCAATGCGTTGTGACTGATAAAAAAATATTTAAACATGCGGTTCCTTTCGGTTGCTCTCAATCACCTGAATTGCATGATTACGCTGATGGTATTGATACAATGGAATTCCTTTTAAATATCGAAAAAAAATAATTTTAAAAATATTCTTGAAATAATTTTCTATGGCAAAATATACTAAATGGATTGCAGGCGGCTTAGGTTGGGCGTTTCTCGGTCCAATTGGCGGAATACTTGGATATGTTTTCGGATCAATGCTGGAAAATATTCCACAGGAAAATGATTTACACACACACAGCGGGGACTTCAATGTTAGCTTATTAATTCTTGCTGCCTCTGTTATCAAGGCAGACAAGAAGATTCTCCAATCAGAACTTGATTATGTAAAATCATATTTTATCAGAGTTTTCGGACAAACCGCTGCTGCTCAATATATGCAATTGCTTGGAGATATTCTCAAACAAGATATTTCAGTTAGTGATGTTTGTTTGCAGATCAAACATTATATGGAATATGAATCTCGTTTGCAATTATTACATTTCTTGTTTGGCATTGCTGCATCCGATAATGATATTGATCCGAGAGAAATTGATGTTATCCAAACTATTGCTCAATTGCTTGATATATCTGTAAACGATTACGTTTCCATCAAAGCAATGTTTGTCAAAGACATTGACGGACCTTATAAAATCCTTGAAGTTTCGCTTGATGCCACAAATGATGAAGTTAAAAAAGCTTATCGAATGATGGCAATAAAATATCATCCAGATAAGGTAAGTCATCTTGGTGAAGACATTCAAAATTCAGCGAAAATAAAATTTCAACAATTGAATGAAGCTTACGAAAAAATTAAAAAACAAAGAGGGATAAAATAAAAAAAATTAATCATAAAATCTCCAACTAATTCCAAATCTCACCGAATAAAATTGTGACGAAAAGCTTGGGAATGGATAGCTTGGCACCTGATAATCATATTCATTTTGTTTAAAAAACATTGTATTAAAATGACCAAGAGTAAGAAAAAATGTAGCTCTTTTTAATTTAGCATTCAAAAAAATATTTGCACAAATATAATCTTTCAATTTCACTTTATTTTGAATATAGAAGCTGCTGATATCAGGCATATAAGCATCAGCATAATAACCTTTATTGTAAGTGACATCAGCGCCGACAACAAAATCAAGCACTTTAAATAATTTCATTGTAAAATAAAGTGATTGAAAACTCATAAATTGTGGCAATCTTAAAACTTCCGATCTGTCAACATCCTGATACACCAGCTTATTGTCAAAGCATACATGTCGTCCAAATTTAAAATTTTTATAGATGAATGCTGAAAATACATTCACCGCTTTACTGGATTGGCGGGGTGTACACAATGAATCAAAATAAACATACCCATTCAAATGAGTATAATTAACGCCGGTTTTCAAACTATTGTACTGATATTCAAAAGTGCCTTTTATAATATTCGTTTTATTAAAATTATTTTCCCATTTGAAATGATTGGAATAATAATTATTAAAAATAATTCCCTGTGCAGAATTTGATTGAGAAACAGAAATAACAAAACGATGAATGATTTCAGGCTTTTTAGACAATTTTAATAAAAGTTCAGCATCATTTTTATTATCATTATTATTATAATCGCCAAGCACATATTGCATATTTAATTTAAGAACTATACTTTTTCTAATGTCAGAACAAATGCCAATCGCAGGAATGAGTTGATTATAAATCTTTTTTCTAAATGTTGTAGAATCTGAAAAATTCGAATATGTTATGTATTGATGTTTAAGACTAAAATAAAAATTTACAAGATTTTTTTTAGTTGGTTGATACAGTTTTAATTCATTTTCAATTTTATAAAATTGAATGGAATCGTATGTCGGCAAAGTATCAAGATATATTTTTTTATAAAAATTTGTATCAGCATTAACATCGCTATAAACCTTGGAGTATCTCATGTATTCAAAGGTGTGAGATAATCTCCAACTGTTTATTTTTTGTTTATTTGAAGTATCATTTTTATTTATTTTTCTAAAAAAATTTAAATATTGTGTAATCTGAAATCCTGATTCTTTAAAACGATTGAATGAATTCTGCATATTAAAATCTTCTTCAAGTGCGCTTCCAGCCTTTAATCCACCGTTTTCATTAATTTTATTTTTATTATGAATGTAATCAGCAAGAATACCATATTTATTATTGGATGTTTTATATTGAAGAGTAAGATAAAAATTACTAATATTTGTTCCTTGATTTGGGAAGAACCCTTTTGAATTTATCAAATTGTAATTTAATCCGACAATAATATTCTTCGATAGTCTATGTGTGTGGATCACTCTAAAAAGCTGCTCTTTTGCACTACCTGAAACATATTTTAATTCAGTATAAGGTCTAAAATGATCATAAAATTTAACATCCTCTTGACTATATAAAAATTCATCCATTGAATGAAGACCTAAATCAAAACCTAGTTCATTATCCATATTGAATAATAAATTTTTATAAGGTGTTCCAATATTTCCTAATGATGTAAAAAAGCTCATTTCATTATACAGTGGATGATATCTGTAAAAAGAACTAAAGGAAGTATCAACGGAAGAAAGAGAATCTATATCAGATAAATAATAATAGGAAATAGCATTTGAATCTTTAGGAATGATTTTATTACTAATATTTCCTGAATAACTTTTTAAGGAAAGGAAAATCGAAAGGATTAAAAGAAGTTTTTTCACTTTTATAAGTCTGTTTAAAAACAAAAGTAAACAGAAAACTGATATAAAAAAAAATCCTCCACGAGGGAGGATTATAAAAATTTGGCGACACATACTCTCCCACCTTTTAAGGGCAGTACCATCTGCGTTACCGGGCTTAACTTCTCTGTTCGAAATGGGAAGAGGTGAACACCGGCACTATAGTCGCCATAAAATCTTAACCTGCAAGCAGGCATGATAACTTATGACATATTAAATGAGAGAAAATATAAACAGTTAGGAGTTATAGACGTTCTAAAAAGTCTACAGGTAATTAGTACTGCTCGGCTTTGACATTGCTGTCTTTACACCTGCAGCCTATCAACGTCGTAATCTACAACGACCTTTAAAAGAAGTCTCATCTTGAGGTAAGTTTCGTGCTTAGATGCTTTCAGCACTTATCTCGTCCGAACGTAGCTACCCTGCGGTGCAGTTGGCACTACAACAGGTACACTAGAGGTTCGTCCAACTCGGTCCTCTCGTACTAGAGTCAGGTCCTCTCAAACTTCTAACGCCCACAACAGATAGGGACCGAACTGTCTCGCGACGTTCTGAACCCAGCTCGCGTGCCACTTTAATGGGCGAACAGCCCAACCCTTGGGACCTTCTCCAGCCCCAGGATGTGACGAGCCGACATCGAGGTGCCAAACCACTCCGTCGATATGAACTCTTGGGAGTGATCAGCCTGTTATCCCCGGAGTACCTTTTATCCTTTGAGCGATGGCCCTTCCATTCGGAACCACCGGATCACTATGTCCGTCTTTCGACCCTGCTCGACTTGTAAGTCTCACAGTCAAGCACCCTTATGCCATTGCACTCTACGCACGGTTACCAATCGTGCTGAGGGTACCTTTGAAAGCCTCCGTTACTCTTTTGGAGGCGACCACCCCAGTCAAACTACCCACCAAACAATGTCTCCCGATTTTGCGGGATTAGGCTCTAAACAAGTGAAGGGTGGTATTTCAACGTTGACTCCACGACCCCTAGCGAGGCCGCTTCAATGTCTCCCACCTATCCTACACATCACGTGTCCAAAGTCAATGTTAAGTTGTAGTGAAGGTTCACGGGGTCTTTCCGTCCCGTTGCGGGTAATCGGCATCTTCACCGATACTACAATTTCACCGAGCTCATGGTTGAGACAGCGCCCAGATCGTTACACCATTCGTGCAGGTCGGAATTTACCCGACAAGGAATTTCGCTACCTTAGGACCGTTATAGTTACGGCCGCCGTTTACTGGGGCTTCGATTTAAAGCTTCGTCTTGCGACTAACCTCACCTCTTAACCTTCCAGCACCGGGCAGGTGTCAGGCCATATACATCATCTTTCGATTTAGCATAGCCATGTGTTTTTGTTAAACAGTCGCCTGGGCCATTTCTCTGCGTCCCTGCCGAAGCAGGGAACCCTTTTTCCCGAAGTTACAGGGTTAGTTTGCCGAGTTCCTTAACCATGGATCACTCGATCACCTTTGGATACTCTCCTCGACTACCTGTGTCGGTTTGCGGTACGGATAACATATATCTGAAGCTTAGAGAGTTTTCTTGGAAGTCTGTTTAGGATCATTATCCGCTTGTCCGAAAACTCACGGTACTATCAAGTTTTAGCATATTTGGTGGATTTGCCTGCCAAATATATACCTACACTTTTCAACGTACTATTCCGTCAGTACGCAGATCTTTCACTACTCCGTAATCTCATCGCAATATATGTTAGTACAGGAATATTAACCTGTTTTCCATCGGTTTCTCCGTTCGGATACACCTTAGGACCCGACTGACCCTGATCCGATTAACGTTGATCAGGAAACCTTAGTCATCCGGTGTGCGGGTTTCCCACCCGCATTTCGTTACTTATGCCTACATTAGCTTTTCCAGACGCTCCAGCATACCTTACGGTACACCTTCAACGCAACTGGAATGCTCCCCTACCAACCACCTTACGGCGGTTCTATAGCTTCGGTAATATACTTTATGCCCGCTTATTATCCACGCCCGATCGCTCGACTAGTGAGCTGTTACGCACTCTTTAAATGAATGGCTGCTTCCAAGCCAACATCCTAGCTGTCAAAGCAATCAGACCTCGTTATATCCAACTTAGTATATATTTAGGGACCTTAGCTGATAGTCTGGGTTGTCCCCCTCTCGGACACGGACCTTAGCACCCGCGCCCTCACTCCCGATCATATGTTATAGCATTCGGAGTTTGTCAGGATTTGGTAGGCGGTGAAGCCCCCTAGTCCAATCAGTAGCTCTACCACTACAACACTCATATCGAGGCTGTTCCTAAAAACATTTCGGGGAGTACGAGCTATCTCTCAGTTTGATTAGCCTTTCACCCCTACTCACAACTCATCCAAAAACTTTTCAACGTTTACTGGTTCGGTCCTCCATCCCGTGTTACCGGAACTTCAACCTGGTCATGAGTAGATCACAAAGTTTCGCGTCTACCCCCTCTAACTATACGCCCTATTCAGACTTGCTTTCGCTTCGGCTTCATCCGTAATCGGATTTAACCTTGCTAGAGAGGAGTAACTCGTAGGCTCATTATGCAAAAGGCACGCAGTCAGCTACTTCTATAGATAAATCTATATTTTGGCCTCCTACCGCTTGTAAGCAAACGGGTTCAGGTACTATTTCACTCTTCTGTTCGAAGTGCTTTTCACCTTTCCCTCACGGTACTAGTTCACTATCGGTCTCTCAGTAGTATTTAGCCTTACCAGATGGTGCTGGTAGATTCCCACAGGATTTCACCGGTCCCGCGGTACTCAGGATACTGCTAGGTAACTATTTCGTTTTGTGTACAGGACTATCACCTTCTATGGTTAAACTTTCCAAAATATTCCACTACGAAATAATAGTCCACATTGCAGTCCTACAACCTTCAAATGGCCTTAACCATTCAAATTTGGGCTTTTCCCCTTTCGCTCGCCACTACTTAGGGAATCACTATTGTTTTCTATTCCTCCAGGTACTTAGATGTTTCAGTTCCCTGGGTTAGCGCCTTTCGGCATCTCGATTACTCGAGATGGGTTGCCCCATTCGGAAATCTCCGGATCAAAGGTTATTTGCACCTCCCCGAAGCTTATCGCAGCTTATCACGTCCTTCATCGCCACTGAGAGCCAAGGCATCCACCGTTTGCTCTTAGTAACTTTCTTATGAACAAATCAAATTTATAACTCTTAACTCTTTATATTTTCTCTCAATATGTCAAAGAACTTTATCCTTAATAATGGATCTTGTGGAGAATAAGGGAGTCGAACCCTTGACCCCTAGCTTGCAAAGCTAGTGCTCTGGCCAACTGAGCTAATTCCCCAAACGAATAACGATGTAGTCCCGAGCAGATTTGAACTGCTGACCCCTACATTATCAGTGTAGTGCTCTAACCAACTGAGCTACGGGACTATCAATATTTTCATATTAACTTCCTCCCAGCTTATGTAAAGGAAGACCACACCTAAAATCGTTTAGGATAAAAAAAAATGAAGTAGCACTATAAGCAATAAATGTCATACATAAATGTATAATAGTAAATCTCTCTAGAAAGGAGGTATTCCAGCCACACCTTCCGGTACGGCTACCTTGTTACGACTTAGCCCCAGTCATCGGTTTTACCTTGGGCAACGCCTTGCGGCAATCGACTTTAGGTACTCCCAACTCCCATGGCTTGACGGGCGGTGTGTACAAGGCCCGGGAACGTATTCACCGCGCCATTGCTGATGCGCGATTACTAGCGAATCCAGCTTCATGAAGTCGAGTTGCAGACTTCAATCCGAACTGAGACAAGTTTTCGAGATTAGCATCCTGTTACCAGGTAGCGACCCTCTGTACTTGCCATTGTAGCACGTGTGTAGCCCTGGACGTAAGGGCCGTGCTGATTTGACGTCATCCCCACCTTCCTCACTACTTGCGTAGGCAGTTTTCTTAGAGTCCCCGGCATTACCCGCTGGCAACTAAGAATAGGGGTTGCGCTCGTTAAGAGACTTAACTCAACACCTCACGGCACGAGCTGACGACAACCATGCAGCACCTCGTAAATTGCCCCGAAGGGAAGATACCTTTCGGCACCGGTCAAAATACGTTCAAGCCCAGGTAAGGTTCCTCGCGTATCATCGAATTAAACCACATGCTCCTCCGCTTGTGCGGGCCCCCGTCAATTCCTTTGAGTTTCATCCTTGCGAACGTACTCCCCAGGTGGATTACTTAACACTTTTGCTTGAACACTGACGATAATTCGCCAACATCTAGTAATCATCGTTTACGGCGTGGACTACCAGGGTATCTAATCCTGTTTGATCCCCACGCTTTCGTGCCTCAGCGTCAGTTACAGTTTAGTGAGCTGCCTTCGCGATCGGTGTTCTTTGTCATATCTATGCATTTCACCGCTACATGACAAATTCCACCCACTCCAACTGTACTCAAGAGAGATAGTATCAATGGCAATTATGCAGTTAAGCTGCAGGATTTCACCACTGACTTATCAATCCGCCTACGCACCCTTTAAACCCAATAAATCCGGATAACGCTTGGATCCTCCGTATTACCGCGGCTGCTGGCACGGAGTTAGCCGATCCTTATTCGCACGGTACCGTCAACCTCGGACACGTCCGAGGGATTCTTCCCGTAAAAAAGAAGTTTACAACCCATAAGGCTTTCTTCCTTCACGCGGCATGGCTGGTTCAGGCTTGCGCCCATTGACCAATATTCCCTACTGCTGCCTCCCGTAGGAGTCTGGTCCGTGTCTCAGTACCAGTGTGGGGGATCATCCTCTCAGACCCCCTAGACATCGTCGCCTTGGTGAGCCGTTACCTCACCAACTAGCTAATGTCACGCATGCCCATCTTAAACCACCGGAGTTTTAATTATCAAACTATGCAGTTCAATAATATTATGGGGTATTAATCCGAATTTCTTCGGGCTATCCCCCGGTTTAAGGAAGGTTACATACGCGTTACGCACCCGTTTGCCACTCGTCAGCATGTATTGCTACACCTGTTACCGTTCGACTTGCATGTATTAAGCCTGCCGCTAGCGTTCATCCTGAGCCAGGATCAAACTCTTCATTGTAAAAGTTGATCTTTATATGTCTCAAGGCTTACTATTCATCGAAATTGATTTTCGAGGACATTTTTTTGCTTTCTAGGCTACTTCAATATTTTCAAAGAACTTGTTTTCTCTTTTGTTTAACCCGTATTGTGTTAAACGGAGTGCAAAGATAGTACTTATTTTCTTTACTCCAAACATTTTCAAAAAAAAATTGCAATTATTTTTTTATTTTTTTTTCATTAGTCTATAATAGCCTGAAATAAAGGCTTTCAGGGATGAATCTTTTTTTTTATTTTTTTCATTTTTATTTTAATTAGGTGTTTTATTCATGTTTTTAATATCATTTTTTTGTAAAAAAACGGTAATGTTTTACAATACCTTTATATTATAGTAATGGTTGAATTACATATTTTAAATCTTCAATTTATTAATAAAACTCAATGATGATAAAGCCTCCATTATATTTATCGTGTATTAAATATAATTCTATTCCTATTTTCAAACAAATAGTAAAATTCTTCTATTATATAATAGAAGGAAAAAACAATATGAAATGGTAAATACAGAAACTATACTAATCAATATTCATCTCTAACTGTGTGCCTGATGAATTGGTTGGATTTGCAAACAACTTCAATTGATTTTTGTGGATTGACTTATCTTCTTTTAACTGGTCTGCATGATGCTCGAGGTAATTACTAATGATCATGCGAACAAACTTGTTTGGAGAGGTATTATTCAGCTTGCAACAGCGAATAAACTGTTTCTTCTGTTTTGCGGATAGTTTAAACGTAAACTCTGAATACTTGATTTTACGTTTGGTCTTTTTCTTTTTAATTGATTTCATTAAAGATATCCGACAGGTGAATATACATTGATGACTCAAAATTACAATGTATATTCACAATCGGTTATCGGTATCCGGTTTTTTGTTAACCGAATAATTCACAATCAGCAGAAAGGATTATTTGCCTGCTATTATATCTTTAATATCGCTGATGATCTTTTTGGAAAGATTGTCTGCCTTAGCGATAGAGTCGCTTTCAGAATAAATACGGATGATGGGTTCAGTATTTGAACTGCGCAGATGCACCCAATCTTTTTCAAATTCTATTTTCACTCCATCAATCGTATTGATAGGCTGTTTCTGATACTTCACTTTTATCTTATCAAGAATATCTTTAATTTTAACCTCTGAAGGCAATTGTATCTTATTCTTTGAAATAAAATATTCAGGATATGTATGTCGTAATGCAGAACACTTGCAATTTGATTTAGCGAGGTGCGTAAGGAATAAAGCTATTCCCACCAATGCATCGCGACCATAATGTAATTCAGGATAGATGACGCCACCATTGCCTTCGCCACCTATTACTGCATTTTTATCTTTCATCATTTTCACAACATTCACCTCTCCTACTGCTGATGCGAAATATTCTCCGCCTGCTTTTTCAGTTATATCACGCAAAGCACGTGTAGATGATAGGTTAGAAACAGTGTTTCCTTTTTTGTTTTTCAATACATAATCCGAAACTGCTACCAATGTATATTCTTCACCAAACATCTCTCCTTTTTCAGTAATGATTGCCAAACGATCAACGTCAGGATCTACCACAAAGCCAACATCTGCACCTTTTTTCAAAACAAGTTTCGAAATCTCTTCAAGGTTTTCAGGCAATGGTTCAGGATCATGATGGAAAATACCGGTTGGTTCGCAATACAGTTTCTCTACATGTTTTACACCAAGCGCTTCAAGCAACATTGGAATAACGATTCCTCCTGTTGAGTTAACGCCATCTATCACCACCTTGAATTCTGCTTTGCGTATGGCTTCAACATCTACCAATGGAAGTTGCAATACTTTATCTATATGTTTTTGTATTGTTGTATCATCTTTAATATACTTTCCCAGTTTGCTTGCTTCTGCAAAAACAAAATCTCCTTGCTCCACAATGTCTAAAAGTCTTGTTGCATCAGCTGCAGAAATGAATTCTCCGTTTTTATTCAACAGTTTGAGGGCATTCCATTGCATTGGGTTATGGCTTGCTGTTAGGATAATTCCTCCGTCAGCGCCAAGATCAGTTACTGCAACTTCAACAGTAGGTGTTGTTGAGAGACCAGTATCAATTACATCTGCGCCCATTCCTAACAATGTACCAACAATTACGTTGTTTACCATTTCGCCTGAAATACGTGCGTCTCTGCCTAATACTATCTTTTGTTTTTTTTGACCGTTTTGTTCGCTCAAGAATGTAATATATGCTGCTGCAAATTTAACAATATCAATAGGTGTCAATCCTTCTGCCGGTTTTCCTCCGATGGTTCCTCTGAATCCTGAAATAGATTTTATTAATGTCATGTCTTTTTATTTTTCTGCAAAAATATATATTTGATTTCATTTATTCCGAACCTGCTTAAATATTTTTCTTTTGAAATACACATTTCAATCTCTGCTTTCATTTTAAATAATAAATAGTTTTGAATTGAGTTTTACAAAACACCATGTCATTATATAATATGTAGTAGCAATTATCACGGAAGCAAGTGGTATATTATGCAACCGTTTTCTTTCTTTTATACTCGTTATATTCATTTTTATTATGAAAGCCTTATCTACTATGAGAAATGAGCTTGATTGAATAAAATATGATTGCATATCTTTCGGGGCAACTACCTTATCAAACGCGGCAATTACATTATTGATTGAGGTAACTGCAATAATACTCCTGATAACTGTCATTCACAACGTGGTAACTTCGACATTATTTGAGGCAATTGCTTTATGCAATCAAGCAACGACAATAGTATTGAAAGTAACTTCAATACTATTTGGGGTAACTGTCAATATAATGAAACAGGTAGCTTGTTGCATGAAAAAGGTAGGCTTATATATGAAAAAGGATATTGTTTTAGAAAAACAAAAACGCTCTTTGATGGAATAAAGAGCGTTGTGCAAATTAATTCTACCTTATATACAACTATCAGATGGCGTGTGTGAAATGTAAGCCGCTTACTTGTTTGTATTGCTGCGAAAAAGGACCAGACAGGGATTTAATATATGTCTTAATGTCTTGAGCAAGATCAACCATGCCGGTGAGTGGTTTATACATCAGGTCGTTTCTTGCTATGCGCGCATTGGTAAGGGCTGTGTGAGCAGCAACAACTGCCTGATTCTTTGTTTTGAGATCAGCATAAAGTGTGTTTAACGCTGATACTTTTAAATCTGCTTCATTGGGCGCATATAATGGAGTGGCAATTAACAGTTTTATCAACTTATCGAAGTTATCTAAACGGTTGTCGTAGCCCATTTGCGATGCTGACACTTCATTTACTGTTTTACCTGAATCAATTACTTTCTGTTTTTCTTCTTTTGTCAATTTTGGCGTTGCTCTTCTGCCCTGCATCTTGCGTTCGTAGGTTTGGGCGGTTTCGTCAATCTGTTGGGTAGTGTCGGTAGCAACCAAAGCGCTTACTATACGTGTGGCTAATTTGCTAATCGGTAGAAAAGCTGCTTCGCGAGCGTCAACAGCTGTTTTGTAGTTTGCCAAAGCAGTGTTGACTGCTGCTAAAGATGCTTTCACATTTACCAACAGGGTGTTGACTACTGCTACTTTAATCGCTGTCTTTGATGGATTGTAGGTTGTGCCTAAACCTGTGATGATGTTAATTAATTCTTCAAAGTTTGCCGCATTTTTGGCATGACCGGTTTCTTTTGTACTTGTCATTTTAAATTGTTTTTAGGTTATTAATTATTTATACAATTCATGGTTTAACATTTTGATGAAACCATATTGTAATTTTCGGGAACAATAATAAAAAGAAAAATCATTGATTTTGTAGAGTATAAATACTCCATATGAAGAGTATATGTACTCTACTTTTAAATATAATTTTGGTTATCGAAATGCGTAAGAAAATATTTAGCCCTGTCAGGGTTGTCAACCCTGACAGGGCTTTCGCATTATAACTGCAACTGAATTTATTTTTTTTATTTGCCTTATTTTATAAAAGAGGACACAAGTACTTCTCGTGTATGAAGAATTAACATTTTGAAAGATTTTTTCTTCAAATTTCATTTTTGAAGAAAAAAATTTCATTTTAAAAAAATGCTTACTTTTAGGACAAAATTAGAATTCTCATATATGAATAATGGAATAAAAAAAGCCCCACGAAACGCAGGGCTAAGATTTTCTTCGGCTTATAGCCTTATTGTGATAAGTCTTTCAATAATGCAAATATAAAACAAAAAATTAATATGGAACAAAAAATTTTAGCACTTGATTTAGGTAGTAACTCAATTGGTGGAACAATTAGAGAGATATCTGATAGAGAAAATCAATTTAAAAAAACAACTGTAATAACATTTGAAACAGGTGTTGGCAAAGATGATTATGGCAGATTTACACTTTCTCATGCTACAGAAAGAACAAGTAAAAGAAGCTTAAGAAGATTATATCAATCAAGAAAATACAAACTTTTAGAGACACTTGAAATTTTAAGACAAAAAAAATATTGCCCCATTGATGAGAAAAGTTTGAATAGATGGAAACACTATAACAAAGAAGAAGCCATGAAAGGCAACGGCGGAAGGGCTTACCCTATTAATGATATTGTATTTAACAACTGGATAAAACTTGATTTTAATAATGATGGTATACCAGATTATTCAAGTCCTTATGAATTAAGAGAGGAATTAGCGGCTAAAAAATTAGATTTTACAATTGATGAAAACAAACACAAATTAGGCAGAGCATTATATCATATAGCTCAACATCGTGGATTCAAAAGCAGCAAGAAAGTTCAAAACAAAGACGATGAAAAAGATGAAAATGACAGTGAACATTATGACAAACTAAAAGGTGCGGAAGGAAAAAAGACAAAAAAGTTTTGGGAAGCAATTACAAAATTAAATTTAGGAATAAAAGATACTCTAACAGTTGGACAGGTATTTAGTCAAATTGAAAAAAGCAATTTACAAAATGGAACAAACATTCGGATTAGAAAAGAACTACATCAATTTGTTACAAGAAAAATGTTGATGCAAGAAGTAGATACCATTTTCAAACTTCAAGAGATTTCTTTTGGCTCAATCTTTAAAAATAACAAAGGGGCAGAAATAAAAATTAGCCAATCACCAATGTTTTGGCAAAGACCTTTGCGTTCGCAAAAAGGAACAATTGGAAAATGCACTTTAGAAAAAAACAAATATCGTTGCCCAGTAAGCCATCCAGCATTTGAAGAATTTAGAGCTTGGAGTTTTTTAAACAATATTCAATACAAAATTAGGGATGAAAAAGAATCGGAATGGCAACAAATTTCATTAGTGTATAGAAAAGAAATTTATGCAGATAAATTCTTTAGAGTTTCAAAAAAAGATTTCGATTTCTTTGAAATAGCAGAGTTGATAAAAAAGAAAAATCAACATGATAAATGGCAACTGAATTACAATTCAAAAACAAATGTTGCTGCTTGTCCTGTTAGTGCAAAGTTGAAAGATATTTTTGGTGATGATTGGAAAAGCTATTCTTTAAAAACTGATAAACTAAAGCAAGTAAAAAAGAAAGACGGTACAATTAAAGAACACAAAACCACTTACGACATTGATGCTATTTGGCACATTTTATTTGATAGTGATGATGAAGATATCGTTGAAGAATTTGCTCTTAATACATTAAAGTTAGATGAAAGGAAAGCAAATAAATTCATGAGCCTATACAAGTCTATGCCTGTTGCATACAGCATGCTAAGTTTAAAAGCAATTAACAATATTTTGCCTTTTTTAAGAGATGGATTAATTTATACCGAAGCTACATTGCTAGCAAAAGTTCCTAAAATATTAGGAAATGAAATTTGGACTTTAAAGAAAACAGAGATTTTAAATAATCTTACCAAAAAAGTAATAGAAAAAAACAGAGAGGAGAAAAGGACTTTAAACATTGTCAATAACCTTATCTCTCAATACAAAGCATTACCAGATAATGAACAATTTGCTAAAAATAATTTTGACTATATTTTAGGCGAAAGAGATAAACAGTTAGATATTAAAAGCAAATATACTGATGCTAACCAAATCTTATTTGCAATAGAAGATAGTATTGGAAAAAATACTTGGAATGAAAAAACCAACGAAGAGAAAAAAAATTCAGTAGAAAAAGTATCTAAAGAATATCAATCATTCTTTTCTGACAAAGAAAGAAAGTTTAAAAAATTGCCTCATTTGCAAAAATCAATGAAGCAATTTTTAGCTACTGAATTTGATTTTTTAAGATGCCCCAATACTTTTAAAGAACTAAAAGACGAAGAAAAGAAATGTGAATGTAATGCTTGCAAAAAATTGAATTCACTTTATCATCCTTCGCAAATTGATATTTATCCTGCTGCAAAAGAAGGCATTTATAAATATGGCGAAATAGACAAACAAATGGTAATGTTGGGATCACCAAAAACTGGAGCATTTAAAAACCCAATGGCAATGAGGGCTTTGTATGAACTGAAAAAGTATATTAATTATCTAATTGCCACCGAACAGATTGATGAACAAACAAGAATTGTGATTGAAATTGCACGTGAATTAGATGATAACAATAAACGCTGGGCTTGGGATGAATTTCAAAAAAGACGTAGAGAAGAAAATAAAGAATTTAGAGATGCCATTTATGAATTAATAAAAGACCCAGAAGCATCAGGTTCAATTGTAAATCCTGATAGTGATTCTGATATTGATAAATTTAGAATTTGGTACGAAATGATTCAAGACCATGATGCTACTGAAGGATTTGAAGAAAAAAAGGTATTTATTCCTCTTGAAAAAACAACTACTATAAAAAAGAATAGGAAAGGGCAAGAAGAAGAAATTGAAGAATTTAATGAGGATAATTATTTAAAAATAAACAAATCGCTTTTTTTCAAATTACAAAAAGCAAAAGAAAATGTAGAAGCTAAATATCGCCTTTGGAAAGAGCAAGAATATTGTTGCCTCTATACTGGAAGAATGATTAAGATAACAGATTTATTTCAAGAAAACTCAATTGACTTTGAACACACCATTCCACGAAGTAGATCTTTAGATAATAGTTTGGCGAACCTTACTGTATGTGATGCAGATTTTAACCGAAATATTAAGAAGAACAAAATGCCTACCGAACTGGATAATTACAATAAAGAAGCTTATGGGCTTAATGGTTCAATTAAATCTCGTTTGGGAAAGTGGGAACATAAAGTAAAAAATTTGCAACTGCATGTTGCTTTTTGGAAAGCAGAATCAAAAAGAGCAACAACAAAAGAAAGAAAAGACCAGTGTATCAGACAGCGACATTTGTGGCATTTTGAATTAGATTATTGGGAGAACAAAGTTTCTCGGTTTACTATGGAAGAAGTGAAAAGTGGTTTTAGAAAAAGCCAGTTAGTAGATACACAAATCATTTCCAAATATGCGTTTCATTATCTGAAAACATTTTTCAATACCGTTGAAGTTCAAAAAGGAGGTGTTACAGCGGAGTTTAGGAAGATATTTGGTGTACAAGAAATCGGAACTGAAAAAGACAGAAGCAAACATAGTCATCATGCAAAAGATGCAATTGTTTTAACGCTTATTCCAACACCTGCCATAAGAGAGCAAATGCTTACCACTTGGTATGCAATACTAGAAACAAAAGATTTGCTTTTATCAAATACCGAACCTGATAAAAATAAAATTCAAGAAAAAATCTATCGCTTGGAAGAAACATTAAGAATCTTAAAATATCAATGTAATTTACCAAATGTAAATGCAGTGCTTGATAAAGTTGATGAGCAAATTTTAATAAATAATATTGCAAAAGACAATACCCTTGTAGCAGCAAAAAGAAAAGTAAGAAGTAGAGGCAAGGTTGTTGGATTGAAAGACGAGAATGGAAATGATATTTACCAAACTGATACAAATGGAAATCCAATTCAAAGAAAATATAAAGACGGAAATTTAGTTTGGAAAAATGATGAGTTCGGAAAGCCTTTGGTTGATGAAAATGGAAATAAGATTCCTGTTTATAAAGTTAAAGAAAAATGGGCTAAAGGTGATGCAATCAGAGGACAATTACATTTAGATACTTTTTACGGAAGAATCAAAGTTGTTGAGAAAGATGAAAACGGAAAATATAAAAGAGATGAGCAGAAAAAATTTATTTATGAAGTTGATAAAAAGACTAACGATTTTAGTTACAAGACAGTTCTACGTAAAGAAGTAAACAAGGATTTTGATGTAGAAAAAATTGTTGACCCACAATTAAAATTCATTATAAAAAAACAAATGAATGGTAGAACAATTGGAACTACAATTCAGGAAGATGGAGGAATTTTCATGTTGAAAAATGATGGAAGCAGAGCAAATAAAATTAGACATATCAGATGCTTTGAAAAGAAAGTAACAAATCCTATAGCTATAAAAGGACATACCATTCAAGGCGAAAATAAACACAAGAATTATTTTTGGGCTAATAATGGCGAAAATATCATTTGCGCCATCTACCAAAACATTATTATTGATAAAAATGGGAGAGAAAAAATCGAAAGGGATTTAGAAATAATTTCTCTCAAAGAGTCAGCTGCATTGCTCTCTCTTGAACAAATAGATAAAAATAGAAATCTTATATTATACAAAAAAGATAAAAGAGGAGAAGAGGTAAATCCTTATGCAATATTAAAAGCAAGATTAAAAGTCATTTTCTTTGATAAAAATGTTAATGAACTTAAAGATAGAGCTATTGGAGAGTTAAGTTATAGAACATATAATATTACAAAATTTTCAGGGGGACAAATTACATTTAAACATCATCTTGAAGCAAGAGAAGATAAAGAATTAGAAAAAGTATACCCTGAAAAAAAAGTATATAAACAAGATGACAAAGGCAATGATATTTTGTACGGAGGAAAAGGAACAAGTGGTTTTACAGAAAAGGTAAGTGATGCTATAATACTAAATGGTTATAATAATTATGAACCATGGCCAAAGCTACTCTACACAAAAGATTGGTTAAATATGGCTATTGAAGGAAAACATTTTGAAATAAAACCTGATGGTGAAATTATTTGGTTATTTTAAATATTTAAAGTTTAAAATACATTTAATATTCAACCTCTGACAGGGATTGAAACCCTGACAGAGGAGGTAGCTGATAGAGTTGAGAAAATGATTAAATAAAAATAAAAACGTTATGATAAAACGTACACTCTATTTTGGCAATCCCGCCTATTTGCATCTCGACAATAAACAAATGATTGTTAAGTTGCCACAGGTTGAAAAAAATGAAACGTTGAGTGATTCTTTTAAAAAAGAAAACACAGCTACTATACCTATTGAAGATATTGGCATCGTCATTCTTGATGATAAACAGATCACCATTACCCAAGCGCTTATCGCTGCACTGCTTGAAAATAATACAGCACTCATAACTTGTAATGACACTCATCATCCAACAGGACTTCTATTAAACTTATGTGGAAACACGCTGCAAAATGAAAGATTCAGAATCCAGATTGATGCTTCAATTCCTTTGAAAAAACAATTATGGCAACAAACTGTTTCAACCAAAATTGAAAATCAGGCTGCTTTGTTGAAAATAAAAAACATTGATACCGGCAGAATGCAACAATGGGCAAAAGATGTGCGGTCGGGCGATCCTGATAATTATGAAGCACAGGCAGCAGCTTACTATTGGGCTAATCTTTTTTCTCCTCAATTAAATTTCAGACGCGAACGTTCAGGCATGCCTCCAAACAATCTATTAAATTATGGTTATGCTATATTACGTGCTGCGGTTGCTCGTGGACTTGTAGCTTCAGGATTGTTGCCTACATTGGGTATTCATCATCAAAACAAGTATAATGCGTATTGTTTGGCTGACGATATAATGGAACCTTATAGACCTTTTATTGACAGAATAGTTTGCGAGATTGTTGATACAGGAGATGACTTTACTGAACTAAATCGCTTGATAAAACAACAATTATTAATCATTCCGGCTATTGATATTAAGATTGATGGTGAACGCAGTCCACTCATGGTTGGACTGCAACGAACAACAACATCACTAGTAAAATGTTTTGAAGGAGAAACAAAAAAAATAATATATCCGAGATTTATTTAGATATTTATTTACTGTTTCAAACTCTGACAGGATTTTAAAACCCTGTCGGAATTGAGATGCAGATTGAAATAAAGAGATTACGAAAATAATACAAATGCGCTTAAACGAATATAGAATTTTGTGGGTACTTGTATTTTTTGACCTTCCGGTCGTAACCAAAAAAGAAAAAAAAATAGCTGCACGATTTCGCAAAGATATCATGGCTGACGGGTTTAGTATGTTTCAATTTTCAATCTATGTAAGGCATTGTTCGAGCTTTGAAAACTCTGAAGTGCATATAAAACGAGTAAAAAAACTACTGCCCGAGAAAGGACATGTTGGCATTATGACTATTACAGACAAACAATTTGGGATGATGGAAATATTTTATTGTCGCAAAATAGTTGACGCACCAACTATAACACAGCAATTGGAATTGTTTTAAAATAAAAAATGACCTCCACATTATAAGTGCGAGATCATTTTAATTCATTTTTTCAATCCTAAAAAAGGAATGAAACCCTTTAAAATCAATGACATTAGAACAGGTATGTTGTGTTCAATACGTCAAAGATACAATTTGAAAGCAAATCACAAC
>Ga0209697_10001211_pt1 | contig 40819 bp, 39 predicted proteins | sample AliMusrvi5mmetaG_FD_184115 | JGI IMG/M metagenome (GOLD analysis project Ga0209697, IMG submission 184115) | Freshwater lake bacterial and archeal communities from Alinen Mustajarvi, Finland, to study Microbial Dark Matter (Phase II) - Alinen... | ecosystem: Environmental > Aquatic > Freshwater...
TAACATCTAAGTGCCTTTATTTAAGGCCGTAAGATACTAAAAAAAGCAGTAAAGTACAAGGATTTGAACCTGTATTTTACTGCTTTAAGTTTAATAATTATGTCCGAGGGACTTTTTCAGTGCCCTCGATCTGATCAGGGTTTTTACGGGTTCTGAAGTCCTGGTATATCTTTTAAAGGAAAGATTGGAAGAGGTTGAGATTTCTGCATTAATTAAAGATGACTTTCAATCCGGACTTACTGTTGGATTTGTAAGTGGTGTTCCATCAGCTGTCGATCTTTATATCCAGGAATCAGACCTGGAAGTTGCAGAACCTATTATTAATGAGTTTATTCAGAATAACGAGGAATAAACTTCGGAATTTACCCCGGCATTATCGCAATGGCTTAATTTTTAGTCCTGCTTCGCTGTCGGCAATAAGTTTATTCAATCGCTTTTGCCGGGTTGGTTCCTGCCGGGCACTCATCACCCAATAAATAGCTGTTCTTCGATAAGATGGAGGCTGCGACTGAAAGAAGACCCATGCTTTCAGGTTTGATTTCAATCGAATTTCGTAATCGTTGTCCAGTTTTTCTGGTTTGTTTTCGTAGGAATAGATAGCTGATTTTAGTTCATTTCGTTTATCAAAAGCTGCAAGTCCTGCAGGGAGCATTATCCCAAGTTTTATCATCTCTTCTACCTTTCTGATATTTATCGCGCTCCATGTACTTGCGGGTTTGCGTGGCGTAAACCGGATACAATAACTCTCCTCATCTACTGATTTTCGTATCCCATCAATCCAACCGAAACATAGAGCCTGGTCAACCGACTGGGGCCAGGTGATGCTTGGCTTTCCACTATTCACTTTGTAAAAACCAACCAAAAGCTCAGCTTCCTTGTCGTGGTTTTTCTCCAGCCAGTTTCTGAAATCCTGCTGAGTTGCAAAGTAGGTAAGGGTCATATTATTCTCATTAAAGAATTTACTAAATTTGTAAAAGTAAGATAAGTAAATGAAGCCGTATAATTGGAATTTAGAAAAAAATGATTGGTTAAAGAAAAATCGAAGTATCTCATTTGAACAGGTAATTTTGGCAATTGCTCAAAATAGGATAAAGGAAGTCTACGATCATCCAAACCAGATCAAATATCCCTGGTCAGAAAATTTACGAAATTGAAATAAATGACTATATTTATTTGATTCCATTTATTGAAAGCACAAATGAATTATTTTTGAAAACGATAATACCGAGTAGAAAAGCGACAAAAAAGCATAAGTAGCGACAATATGAAAACAAAATTAGATGAAGAAGAATTAGATATTATGCAACGGCACCAAAGTAATCAGTTGAAAATTTCAAAAACCAAAAAGACTGATTTGGTAAATGCGTTAAAATCGGCAGAAGACACAATCGAAAGAAAGGCAGAGTTAAGGATTAATTTAACAGAGAAAGATTTACGAAACCTGAAATTAAAAGAAATAGAAATAGGAATTCCATATCAAAATATAGTCGTAGCCTTAATACATAAATATTTAGAGGATAAGATCGATTTGACGATCTGACAATTATTATTTACAAATCTGGTTGATTATTTAACTGAAATAATACCCTTTAACCATATTTCAGCCAGTTTTGGCCAGGTTTCACCTGCAATATTGCCTTGTCGTAAACCATAACCATGACCTCCCTTTGCCAGTAAGTGTAACTCGACAGGTACTTTCGCATCTCTTAGCGCTGTTGCCATCACCAATGCACTGTTACTGTAAGTATCGTCGGCTGTAGCGAACAGAAACATCGGCGGCGTGTTTTGATTCACAGTTAATTCAGGTGTTAACGATCGGTTGGTTCCCAAATCAAGATAAGCCGGATAAATCAAAAGTGCGAAATCGGGACGGCATGCCAATGAATCTGATTTATCAACAGGCGAATATGTCTTCTTAGAATATTGCGTTGCAGCCCTTGCCGACAAACTTCCGCCTGCCGAGAATCCCATAATACCTAATTGATGTGGTTTTAATCCGTACTTAACGGCATCATTTCTGATAATCCGCATAGCTCTTTGAGCATCCATCAATGCACCTTCCTGTTTTTTCGGAACACGGTATTGCAATACAAATGCAGTAAATCCTTGTTTCGTAAGCCAGTCTGCTATCTCATAGCCTTCAAGGTTAATTGCAAGAATTTCGTAACCGCCGCCAGGGCATACAATTATACCAGCACCATTATTGTTTTCTTTTGATGGTTTAAAGACCAGAAACCCCGGATTTGTTACATCCGTAAGCCTGATGACCTCTCTTTCATTATCCGGAGTCTGAACAGGATCGTGTTTACTTCCAGTTTCTCCGGGAACCTGACCGGGCCAAAGGTAGACTGGTTTTTGATTTTGACTGTAGCTGCTTATTGATAACATTGTAAAGGCAATCATGAAAATTAGATTTCTCATAGCTTTTTTTATAATTGGGTCAGCATAATGATTTAATCTTGTAAAAGTATCAATTCATTTTCATTGGCAAAAAAAAACCTGCCTTTTCAGACAGGTTTTTTAAATATAAAAAATAACAGGTAATCCTTAGTCTAAATGTGGACCGGCAGGAATTAATGCCTTACCATCTTCGGTGTCGCAATATTGTTCGAAGTTTTTGATATATTTTGCAGCCAGTAATTTTGCTTTTGCTGTCCAGTCAGCTTCAGTAGGATAAGTATCGCGTGGATCGAGGATCCCAGCATCAACGCCATTTAAAGTTTTAGGAGCGACCAAATTCAATACCGGGATGCTAACAGTTTCTACGTTTTCAATAGAGCCATCGATAATTGCATCAATGATAGCACGTGTATTTTTCAAGGAAATACGTTTGCCTGTTCCGTTCCAACCTGTATTTACGAGGTAAGCTTTAGCGCCGTGCTCATTCATTTTATTTGATAGTACACTTGCGTAAACAGTTGGGTGCAAGGTAAGGAATGCTTCACCAAATGCAGGTGAAAATGAAGGAACCGGTTCGGTAATACCACGTTCAGTTCCGGCTAATTTTGAAGTATAACCGCAAAGGAAGTGATATTGAGCTGATTTTTCATCCAAAATGGATACTGGAGGCAATACGCCAAATGCATCTGCCGACAGGTAAATAATTTTTTTTGCGTGTCCTGCTTTCGAAGGAGAAACGATTTTGTTGATATGATAGATTGGATAAGAAACGCGTGTGTTTTCTGTTTTCGAGGCTTCTTTGGAGAAGTCGGCAGTTCCATCAGCCAAAACAGTTACGTTTTCCAACAAAGCGTCGCGTTTGATTGCACGCCAAATATCCGGCTCTTGTTCTTTGCTTAGATCGATAACTTTAGCATAGCATCCACCTTCATAGTTGAATACGCCATGATTATCCCAACCATGTTCATCGTCACCAATAAGGTAACGTTTAGGATCAGCTGATAATGTTGTTTTACCTGTTCCTGAAAGGCCAAAGAATATAGCAACATCGCCTTCTTCACCAACATTAGCCGAGCAGTGCATAGAAGCAATGCCTTTCAATGGCAGGTAGAAGTTCATCAAGGAGAAAATACCTTTTTTCATTTCGCCACCGTACCATGTACCGCCACAAACAGCCATCTTTTGACCTAAGTTGAAAAGTACGAATACTTCAGAATTTAATCCTTGTTCTTTCCAGTTTGGGTTGGTTGCTTTTGAACCATTCAAAAATACGAAATCAGGTTCGCCGAAGTTTGCTAATTCGTAGTGTGAAGGGCGGATGAACATATTCGTTACAAAATGAGCCTGCCATGCAACTTCCATGACGAAGCGTACTTTCATACGAGTATCAGCATTAGTACCACAAAAACAATCAACGACATACAATTTTTCGGAAGAACCAAGTTGGTCAGTTACCAGGTTTTTGCAATTATCCCAAACATCTGCATTAATTGGTCGGTTGATTGTCCCGTCCCACCACATGTCTTTTTCAGTGATAGCATCTTTTACAAAGTATTTGTCTTTCGGAGACCTTCCGGTAAAAATACCGGTATCAACAGATACTGCTCCAGAGCTCGTAAGAATACCTTTTTCGAATCCTTTGTTTTTAGGATCCATTTCTGCCTGGTAAAGTTCCTCATAGGTTGGATTGTAAATCACTTCAGCATTGGTACCAATGCCATACTTTAAAAGATCTGCATTTTTCATTGTAAGTAATTAAATTTTGACAGTTTCAATAATATTATTGATTTTCTTGGCACCAAAATTAACCTATTTGCGCCGCTTTAGAGAAGGGCAAATATTAAATTAAGATCATCAATCACGATTTATGAGGTTTTCTTGTACCTGAAAATTGCCAACCCAAACATCGAACCAGCGAAAGCCAATAGTGCTGCAAATTCATTGAAGATATCGGTGAAATTCGATCCTTTCAGGATAATACTTCTCATTATTTTTACAAAATAGTATAGTGGATTCGCATAATCGAGTTTCTGAGCCCAGTCAGGCATACTTTCGACAGGTGTAAACAGTCCGCTCATCAGGATAAAGACAATTAACATGAAAAAAGTAACGAATGTGGCCTGTTGCACAGTATCGCTGATTGTGGAGATAAATAATCCAAGCGAAAGCACCAGCATAAGATAGATACTCGCCATGCCGAAAAGTAGGGGCATACTTCCCCTGATTGGAATATTAAAAGCTAATCGTGCAATAAGCAATCCGAAGGCAAGATCAAATAACCCAATTGCCAGAAATGGCAAAAGTTTCCCAGCAATGAACTGCCACTTTTTGATGGGTGTAACATTGATCTGCTCTATGGTACCGAGTTCTTTTTCTCGGACAAGGTTCAGCCCTCCAAGCAACATTCCAATTACCGTGATTAGAACCACAAGAATACCGGGCGCCATATAATACTTAAAGTTGAGTTGCGGATTGAACCAATAAGTTGGTTTAATCTCGATACTTTTCATCATACCCGGCCCTGCTTTTCCAGTTTTAACCAATATCTTTTGACTATAATTTCCAATCACATTCGAAAGGTATCCAAGCGAAAGCTGAGCAGCCATACCATTAATGGCATCAACGAGAATTTGGACATCCGCTTTTTTACTCAAAGTTAAATCTTTGTCAAAATCCCGGGGAATAACCAGCGCAAGATCAATCTTATTGCGCATTAAAAGATCTTCAGCATCCTGCGTGTTTGCAAGGTTTTGCCTGACAACAAAGAATGGATTTCCGGTAATTTCTGATGTTAGTTTACGTGATGAGGCTGAATTGTCAAAATCAACAATGGCAAGGTCGACCTGACGAAGCTCGTTGGTTGCGGCAAAAACAAGGACGAGCATCTGGATCAACGGCATCACAAAAATGACAGGCAGCATCGATTTGTTGCGAAAAATCTGTGTAAATTCCTTTTGAAGAATATAATATAGTGTTCGCATGGTTGACTATTGAAGACGGATTTTAAACTTTCGAATACTAATAAAAATAAACAGCACTGACATACCCATTAAAACAAGGGTGTTCGGCCATATTTCATTTAATCCGCCACCTTTGAGCATCACGGTACGGTTAATCTCAATAAACCAGCGAGGCGGCATTAGATTAGCAACAATTTGCAGAGCGATTGGCATATTTTTTATAGGAAATATAAAACCCGAGAGCAAAATGCTTGGCAGCATTAGTACAAAGCCTGATATTGCCATAGCTGTAAGCTGACTATCAACAAATGTGGAGATCAGAATCCCGAGCGAAAGTGCAAGAAAAATATAAAGGAGGATCTCGGCAAGTAATAATGCAAAACTTCCGATGACGGGGACTTTGAAGACCAGCATGCCCAATGTTAGTACAACCAATGCACTAACAATTGAGAGTATCATATATGGAACGACCTTTCCCAAGATGATCTGGATTGGTTTAAGCGGTGAAGCTAGCAGTATCTCCATTGTTCCCATCTCTTTTTCGCGGGCGATTGTAATTGCAGTCATCATCGCAGAGATCAGCATCAGAATTACAGCAATCAGGCCAGGTATAAAGTTATAGGAATCAAGCATATTTTCATTGAAAAGCATTCTGGCCTTTATATTTATACCAAGCGGAGTCTGATCTTTCAGAAACTCATTCTTCACAAAGTTGTTGGTAATTGCAGTTGTATAATTGACAATTAATTGTGCTGCGTTTGGCTCGGATGCGTCAGCAATAACCTGAATTCCTGCTTTTCCCTCTTTCATAAGGTTTTTTGCAAAATCGGGTTCAAAAACAACAATCTCTTTTACTTTACCACTCCTGAAAAGTCTTTCATAATCACTTTCAGAATTGGGAATTGCGGCTAGCTGAAAGAATCCGGAGGATAACAGTTGCTGACTTAACCGTTTGCTTAAATCATCTTTTGAATGATCGACAATCGCTACTTTTACATTTCGAACCTCGTTGGTCATCACATAACCAAAAAGCATCAACTGTGCTATCGGTATCCCGAATAGGATGATCAAAGTCCGGGGATCACGAAATATATGGTAAAACTCCTTTCGGAGAAATGCAAGGAATCTGCTCATCGTGCAATTTTTAAAAATACTTCATCCATGTTGGCTGCTCTGTATTGTTCTTTCAACTTTCCAGGTGTGTCGAGCGCGACGATTTTCCCGTCAGCCATAATCGAAACCCTATCGCAATATTCAGCTTCGTCCATATAATGCGTCGTAACAAAAACTGTGATGCCCTTTTCGACAGCTTCGTAAATCAGGTTCCAGAATTGTCGGCGTGTGATCGGGTCGACCCCTCCTGTTGGTTCGTCGAGAAAGACAATTTTCGGACTGTGAAGAATGGCGATCGAAAAGGCCAGTTTTTGTTTCCACCCAAGCGGCAAATCACCAATTTTGCGATTTTCGTAGGCAGTAAGTTCTAACCGATCAAGCATCTCTGCTGTTTTAGCTTTTCGTTCGGCTATCTTCATCCCGTAAACGCCACCATAAAAACGGATATTCTCATAAACCGTGAGATCTTCGTATAACGAGAATTTTTGACTCATGTATCCGATGTTCTGTTTGATTTTTTCGGTTTGCCGGAATACATCGAATCCTGCAACGGTCATTTGACCTGAAGTGGGAGAGGAGAGTCCGCATAAGATCCTGATAGCAGTAGTTTTCCCTGCTCCATTGGCACCCAGAAATCCAAAAATTTCTCCCTTATATACTTCGAAATTTAGGTTGTCATTGGCAACAAAATTTCCGAATTTTTTCACCATATTTTTTACGGTAATTACTGGTTCTTTTGTTATCATGATTTCTATTTTGCGTTGTTCATCAGGAAGATAAAAACATCTTCGATAGTTGCCTCTGTCGGTTCAATTACAATTTCCAATTCGCCATTTTGTTTTAAAAATTGATGAATTGAGCCTGAAGTGTAAGCTCCTTTTGTTGTGACCAGGTGCAATACCTGACCAAAACTATTTACAGAAATCATCGAAGGGAGTTTATCGAGTACCTTTGAAGTGTTGTAAATTTTGTGAGTACGGATAGTCCACAAATCCTCAGGAAATGATTTTGTCATAACCTGTGGAGTTGCAACCGACATTAGGCTCCCTTGCTGGATCAATGCAATCCGGTCGCACAACGATGCCTCGTCCATATATGGAGTCGAAACAAAGATGGTGATTCCCAACCCTTTCAGTCTTTTCAACATTTCCCAAAATTCCTTACGCGATACGGCATCAACGCCTGTTGTAGGCTCATCGAGTATTAGGATTTCAGGTTTGTGAATCAGTGCGCACGAAAGTGCCAGTTTCTGTTTCATCCCGCCTGAAAGTTTTCCAGCCCGCCGGGTTTTAAATGGTTCGATCTGCTGGTAAATATCCTTAATTAGGTAATAATTTTCCTGTATTGTTGTACCGAAGACTGTTGCGAAAAATTTCAGGTTTTCTTCAACTGTCAGATCAGGATAAAGCGAAAACCGACCAGGCATGTATCCGGTGATCAGACGTACCTTTTTATAATCGGCTACAACATCCAACCCGTTCATGGTTGATGAGCCGCTGTCAGGAAGCAGAAGCGACATCAGTATACGCATCAGCGTTGTTTTCCCTGCTCCGTCGGGACCAATCAGTCCAAAGAGTTCCCCTTTTTTAACCGAAAGGGAGACCTTGTCGAGCGCAACGACATCGCCATACTGTTTATGAATTTCTTTGACTTCAATCATTTTGGAGCCGATGTTAAAATTTTATTTCGCCGGGCATACCCAGTTTAAGCGAACCATCATTAGGTACACGAACTTTGGCAGCATACACAAGTTTGACACGTTCTTCACGCGTCTGTATAATTTTAGGGGTAAATTCTGCTTCCGAAGAGATCCACTCCACCATTCCGGCGATTTCTTTAATTCCATCAATTCCATCGATCATCACTTTAACCTTACTTCCGGTTTTGACCTGTGTAAGCTGTTGCCCGCTTACATAAACACGGAGGATAAGGGTATCCATATTTGCGAGTTTGTAAAGCGATTTTCCAGGAGCAGCAAGTTCACCTGTTTCAGCATATTTCTCAAGAATAATTCCGGATATAGGTGCTTTAACGACAGAAGTTGTTATTCTGTCATTTAATACCGCAATTTGGGCATCAACAGCTTCGGCGTTTTTTTCAATGGCAGATATTTGCGAGGCATATGCTTTTTTCTGCTTTTCTGTTAAGGCAATTTGTCCGTCAATATCATCCATTTGCTTTGGGGTTGCTGCTCCATCAGCAAGCATTTTCTTAATTCGTACCTGATCCTTCTGGACATTCGTAATTTGCTGATCAGACACTGCAATTTGTGCATATAACCCTGATTTCTGAGCCAATACCGATTCTTTTTGTGCCAGAAGTTGGTTACGTTGAAGTACAAGGTTAATGGTATCAGTTATTGCCATAACGTCACCTTTTTTTACCTTTTCGCCTTCACTAAAGGCTGTTAACATGATTTTTCCACTATTTTCGGACGAAATAATCACCTCGTCAGTTTCGAAATTTCCAAAAGCATCCGACTTTATTTTATTGTTTGAGCAAGCTCCAAGTATGATTACCAACGATAAATATAAAAGTGTTCTCATTTTATAGGTAGTTTGTGATTTAAAATGTTTTTTGAAATGCGCTATTTGATTCATGTATATCTTATTTACTTATTCTCCTTTGATGGTTTTATAATTCACGGTTGTCTGAACTAACTGAACCTTATGGGTTTCAAGATTTGCCTTTGCCTGAAGTGCGGCATTCAGATCGCGGATGTAATCGGCAGAGGTAATTGTGCCGTTTTCTAAAGCAACTGCTGATCGTTTTGTTATTTGATCCTTGATGACAACTAATTGTTCATCAGTATTTATCAGACTTTTTAGCTTTTGAGAATTGTTTTCTTCCTGGCTTAATGACGTCTTAACCGATCTGTTGAAATTGTCAAGATTTGTTTCTATGATGTCCTTCTGAAGTTTAATAGCTGATCTGTTGCGATTTGTTGTGTGCCAATCCCAGATGTTCCACGATAAACCAGCTCCAACCATATACCAGTCAGCAAAATTATTGTCGAGCATATTCAGTCCTGGTCGACCATAACCTGCCTGTCCGAACGCATAAACATACGGTTTTCGTGAATTTGTAAGAACATCCTCACTTTTATCGAGTTTTGATTTCTGTAGAGTAAACAACGCAATCTCAGGTCGTTTAACATCATTGTTGATGTCAATCGTCGAAAGATTTGGTTTAGAGAATAGTGTCTTTTCTGAAATCGTTGAACCGGTAATAATTTCAAGAAGTGCAAATGTGGTTTGTTGCGTCGATTTAAGTTCTGTAATCTGCTGTTCTGTCAACAGGTTTTCAGCACGCAGCTGATCTAATTCATTGGGTAGCGAAACACCATTTTTTACAGATGAACCAACAATTTTTATTCTTTCGTCAAGCGTCTCTTTTTTCAGATCGACAATCCGTAGGTTTTCCTGAATTATCAATGCATTAAAATACAGTGTATTTACTGTCTCTCTAATTTTATATAGCTCTGTTTCATTTTGTTGTTTCGAAACCAAACGATCTGCTTCTTCAAGTTCTTCTCTCTTTTTTCCAACCCCTCCGTCAAAGAGTTTTTGTCGTATATCAATGTAAGCTTTGTACTGATCTTTTGAAAGTGGCTCCGGACCTGCAAATCCGGGTATTTTGAGCGCTAATTTAGTGACATCCGATTGCCATGAAGCCCTCGCAGTAAGATCGAATTGAGGCAGATTAGATACCTGGATATTTTGTTGCCTTAGTTGCGAAATTTGGTCAATAATTCCGGCCTGTCGCAATAATGGGTGATTCTTTCGGGCCATTGACTGACAGCTGTCCAGACTCAGCTCCTGACCATATGCACATGAAACCGTAAAGACTACTAATAAAATTGAAATGAACCTTCTCATGCTTCTATAAATTTTAAAATCATATTTTTAACTACCTCTTTTCGTTCGCTTAGAAACGTGTCATATGCTTCCCTGTCATCATTAAAATAAACCATTTGCAACAAGGGTCGAGCAACAAATGGAAAGACCAGCATACCAAGTAAACTTATAACAATATGCCGGGGATCAAGCTTTGATAAATTACCCGAATGAACTTCATTTAAAAGTAATTCAAGTATCTGCTGTGGTTCTATTCCTGCCTCAAACATAAGCGTTTTTAATACTTTGGGATTGCGGTTGATCTCGCTAATAATGAATTGCGGTACATAGGGGTTGGCCTGAATCAGATTGATGTAGTTGTCGATAAATGAGATCAGCTTTTCTTTAGCGGAAACGTCTGATGAAAGGGTGTCTTTTACTTTTACAAAAAACTTTGAAAATGTATCTTTGAATACTGCCTTAAAAAGATTCTCTTTAGATCTGAAATAGTAGTGCAAAAGCGCTTTGTTTATGCCCGCTTCATCGGCGATTTCCTGCATGCGAGCCCCATCCATTCCTTTAAGAATAAATATTCGACGTGCTGCCTCGTAAATCTTCTCTTCTGTAGTTTTATCCATTGTATTGTCCTTTTGGTTTAACCATCCGGTTAATGATATGGCAAAGAAAGGATATTTTATTCAATCAACCAAATAGTTCAACCAAAAAATTTAACTATTTGGTTAAAAACATAAAAATAATTGATACACGTTTGTATAAAAGGCTAATGGTGGAAATTTTGTTTTCGCATTTAAGGTACTAAGTATTGAGAATTAAAGTATGCCATATTTCCAAAAACCAAATCAATAGATAAATTGCAATGGAATATCACCATATATACAACTTGTCAGTTCCGTTACAGGAATCATCCTTTATTTAAAATATGCTATCACAATACCAACTTCGTGGTTTGTGTAAGGTTTCTGTAATCTTTTTGTAATGTTACTGTAATAAATGATACAGAAAACTTACAGCAATATTAGACAAACTTTAATTATACATCGCAGGAAATAAGACTAAAATAAAAAGGAGATTGATAGGCTACATTTTAATTTGGTAATTACTTCGATGCTTTCAACTGAGGTAGTTTAAAAGCAAAGCCCCCGAAAAACAATTTGCTTTTCGGGGGCTTGAATATTAAATTTGATCAACTATTAATACAGAGTTGACTGCTTGTATTCGGGTTTTTTGTTGAATAAATTGTAGAGAAACGATTTTGCTCCTGGTTTGCTTTCTTGATTATCAGGCTGCTGCATTGGAAATTCCTTTACAATCAGGTCTTTTTTCTCGTTGCCAGTACTATGCTTTGTATTGACGGAATCAACTTTTGGATTCCATAACGAAGTAATTTCCATAAACTTCTCAAATGCTTGCTTATGCTGGCTTAGTAACCATTTATAAATGGTCTGATCAGAATAAACTTTCTGGATTCCGTGACCTTGACCTTTAAGGACTGAAAATTTTGGCTTTGATCCAATTTCTTCTAATGCAGATACCATCTGAACCGAACGTTTGAGATTTACTTTTTTATCGACTTCACCATGGAATACCCATGTTGGGATATCTTTAAGTTTCTCAACCATTCTTGTCTGTCCACCACCACAAAGTGGCATAATTGCTGCAAAGTATTCAGGATAACGTGAAGCAATATCCCAAGTACCGAAACCTCCAAGGCTCATACCTGTAAGGTAAACACGCGATGAATCGATGTTGTACTTATCCTTCAACTCTTTGTAAAACGATTCGAACCATGCTCCTGCTGTCCAGTTTCTATTCGATGGACATTGCGGAGAAATTACGATCGCATCAACATTCATTCCTCTTTCAAGATAAAACGGTGGGCCGTATTTTTTTAATCTTTCAAGATTGTTTCCCTTACATGAACTACCATGAAGATAAATTATTAACGGCCAAGCCTTAGCGTTGGTCTTGTTATATCCGTCCGGTAAATAAGCAAGGTAAGGGTAAGTTTTTGATTTTTCTGCCATTAGCGGAGAATTGCCTCCCGGAGTTTTGGCTGTGAGCGACACAGTAAAACTTAAAAGTGCAATCAGGGCGATTAATCTCATATCTTGTCCTGTTAAGTGAATAATAGGCAAATATAGCCTTTTAAATGGTTCAAGAACCTAAATTTATGAATTTTAAAATATTTTAACACAATATTCGAAAAATATCTGCGAGTAAATACATGATATACAGTACATTGATTCCTGGATATTAAAAGTGATTTATTTTGCATCTTTAACCTGATTCTCGCTTCAGCTATGATGAATTGAGCCCATTTTCACGATTTCATATCTTTAAATCGTTTCCGATTCTCCTTATTTATGATAAGAGCCCCTTAATTTTAAGTTGTTCAAACATTTCGTCTTTCGTTTCTTTGGCACTTTCTGCGGCTTTTGTCGCAAAATCCTGACCAGATGAGGCGTAAATAATTGCTCTTGAAGAATTTACAAGTAATCCACCTTGCGCATTCATGCCATATTTGACAACTTCCTGCAAGCTACCTCCCTGGGCACCTACTCCGGGAACAAGAAGAAAATGGCCGGGAATTATTTTTCGGATATCGGCTAATTCTTCAGCTTTTGTTGCCCCTACAACATACATCATATTTTCTGCGTTTCCCCAATTCTGTGAAGTACGAATTATTTTTTCGAAAAGCCTTTCTCCATTATTGTCAGTAATATATTGAAAATCAAACGCTCCTTTGTTAGAGGTTAATGCGAGTAATACAACCCATTTTCCTTCGTATGCCAGAAATGGTTTTACAGAATCTTCGCCCATATAAGGAGCTACCGTAACGGCATCAAATTTCATCTTTTCGAAAAATGCCCTTGCATACATGGATGAAGTATTTCCGATATCCCCCCGTTTTGCGTCTGCTATCAGGAAAATGTCAGGATAATTTTCACGAATGTAATGCACTGTTTTTTCAAGACTTCGCCATCCCTCTAAACCTTCCGATTCGTAAAACGCAAGGTTAGGTTTATATGCTACTGTATATTCAGCTGTTGCATCAATGATCTCTTTGTTAAAAGCAAACATCGGATCAGTTGTGTCGAGCAAAAACTTGGGTATTTTATTGATATCTGTGTCGAGACCAACGCAAAGAAATGATCCTTTCTTCTGTATATTTTCGCAAAGTTGTTGATTGTTCATGCTTTCAATTTTGATCTGTAATTTAATTTGATAGAGTCGCACGGCAGTGCGTCTCTACCTCGTGTACATTCCATATGTTTTTAAAGTTCAGTCTCTTTCAACCGCTCAGTATTCTCCTCAACCCTAAGTTTGTCGATAATGTCTTCAATATCACCATCCATAACTGCCGGAAGATTATAAACCGTGTATCCAATGCGGTGATCGGTCATACGTCCTTGAGGGTAATTGTAAGTACGGATTTTGGCTGACCTGTCGCCAGTTGAGACCATCGTTTTTCTTCGTGACGCAATATCATCCATATATTTCTGGTACTCCATATTATATATTCTGGTCCGGAGCTCGCCCATGGCTTTCGACAAGTTTTTTATCTGAGATTTCTCATCCTGACAAGTAACGACTATGCCAGTTGGAATATGGGTCAACCGGATGGCTGAATAAGTGGTATTTACACTCTGGCCACCGGGACCGGAAGAACAGTAAGTGTCTTTACGGATATCCGTTTCGCGAAGGTCAATATCAAACTCCTCTGCTTCAGGTAAAACTGCAACAGTTGAAGCCGAAGTGTGAATACGTCCCTGCGTCTCGGTTTGCGGAACACGTTGTACACGGTGAACACCCGATTCAAACTTAAGGATTCCATAAACATTTTCGCCTGTAACCTTGGCAACAATTTCTTTAAATCCACCCGAAGTTCCCTCAGTTGAGCTGGTTACTTCAAGCTTCCAGTTCTTACGATCGCAGAATTTCGAATACATTCTGAAAAGATCGCCGGCAAAAATAGCGGCTTCATCGCCACCTGTTCCTCCCCGGATCTCAAGAATTGCATTCTTGCTGTCTTCGGGATCTGCAGGTACGAGCAGAAACCGGATCTCATCTTCGTGCTCTTTGATCAGGTTTTCACTATTTTCAAGCTCTTCGCGCGCCATTTCACGCAGATCTTCATCGGTTTCGGTATCAAGTATTTCCTTGGCATCCGAAAAGTTTTTTAACAGATTCTGGTACCTTTTAAACGACTTTACAAGCGAATCGAGTTGTTTGTAATCCTGGTTAAGTTTTACATACCGCTTCATATCTTTCATGATATCAGGGTCGGATATCTGCTGGCTAACTTCGTCAAAGCGGATCTTAATCCCTTCGTATTTTTCTATTAATGAATTATTTGACATTTGATTGTGTTTTTAATGGTAAAGGAAAATGAAATTGAATCTGTAACTAAGTAAAGCGTAGCTAATACTCAAAAGTGCCAAATTCGGAGTGGATGGTTACCTTCTTACCATTGTACTGCTCAACATGTCCAATAATCTGCGCATCTATATTAAATGATTGGGCGATGGCAATTATTCCATCGACAGCTTCCTTGTCGGCATAAATCTCGAACCGATGTCCCATATTGAAAACCTTATACATCTCTTGCCACGACGTACCGCTTTGTTCCTGAATCAATTTGAACAATGGCGGAACAGGGAAAAGGTTGTCTTTTATAACATGAACGTTTTCAATAAAATGAAGCACTTTAGTCTGAGCTCCTCCGGAACAATGAATCATTCCTGAGATGGATGACCTGAATTGTTCAAGTACCTTTTTAATAACCGGTGCATAAGTTCTTGTAGGTGAAAGAACCAGCTTTCCTGCATCCAGATCGGTTCCTTCAACGCGATCTGTCAGTTTGCAATTTCCCGAAAAGACAAGTGCCTCAGGAACTTCAGGGTCAAAACTCTCAGGATATTTCTTGGCGAGGTACTTAGCGAAAACATCGTGACGTGCCGAGGTAAGACCATTGCTTCCCATTCCGCCGTTGTATTCTTTTTCGTAAGAAGCTTTTCCTGAAGATGATAGTCCGATGATGCAATTTCCCTTCTTGATCTGATCTGCCGAAATAACATCTGATCGTTTCATTCGGCAGGTTACCGTTGAGTCGACAATGATGGTGCGAACAAGATCACCAACATCGGCGGTTTCGCCACCAGTTGGCCAGATATTGATTCCGGTTTCTCTTAGTTCCGCGCAAAGTTCTTCAGTTCCTTTGATAATGGCAGCGATCACTTCACCGGGTATATTGTTTTTATTTCTTCCAATTGTTGATGAAAGGAGAATATTGTCAACCGCCCCAACGCAAAGAAGATCATCAAGATTCATCACAATGGCATCCTGTGCTATCCCTTTCCATACCGAAAGATCGCCTGTTTCTTTCCAGTAAAGGTAAGCAAGCGACGATTTTGTTCCTGCTCCATCGGCATGCATAATATTGCAGTATTCGGGATCTCCACCCAGAAAATCGGGCACAACTTTACAAAAGGCTTTCGGGAAAAGCCCCTTGTCAATGTTTTTGATGGCGTTGTGAACATCCTCTTTCGAAGCCGAAACACCTCTAAGGTCATATCTGTTATCGGAACCCATGTTATTAATCAATGGTTTGCAATATTCCTGAAATCTATCCGGATACCCGGTTCAAGTGTCGCGAAATTAGTATTATTTCGTTGATTTTCCTTCTTCCTGCTTCAAATCCTGTCTTCTGGCAATCAGCGGCTGCTTTGACCTTACTTTTAACGCTTTATTTCCTTAGGATGCCCTATTTCTCAAACTTCTCCTTGTAATCGGAAGATAAAACCCTGAATTCGGTCCGGCGATTGATCTGGTGACAAATCTCGCGTTCCTTTTCATCGGTAAGCGATTCAATATAACCACAGGTGAGTTCCCTTCCCGGTTTCAGAAATGGGTATTCTTTGGCCAGCTTTTTGGTAACTGTTTTAGGCGCGGTCTTTCCATATCCCTTGGCAACCAATCGACCAGGCTGTATTCCTTTGGCGATTAAATAGGTAACAACTGACTGTGCCCGCTTCTGTGAAATTTCGGAATTGGTGGCATCGTCACCACGGCAATCGGTATGTGCCATTAATTCAATCACAGTAGTTGGATTGAGAATCAGCAATTCGGTCAGGCTATCGAGGGCTGTAACCGATTCGGGAAGCAAAGCCCATTTGCCAAATTCGTAATAGATATTGTCAACACTGATTGGCAGGTCGGCCGGGGTAAGCTCGAGTCTCACCTGAAACTGCTTGCCTTCGTCGATTCCAACAGTGGAGGCAACCGTTTTCGTGTTCAGGAATCCTTTTCTATATGCGGCGACAATGTATTCAACTTCAGGTTTCAACTTAAAGTTGAATTTGCCGTTTTCGGCAGTCATCTTCAGCATCGTACCATCAGTTCCTATCAACTTCACCGTGGCATCGTTAATTCTCGAACCATTTTCCTTATTAAAGATGTTCCCTTCGATCCCGTATGTCTTTGGAGGTAGTAAGAAGCTGTAAATATCGTCTTTATGACTTCCTTCACGATTACTGCTGAATAACCCCCGTTCTTCGCCCTGGTAGAAGGAGATGGCAAAATCATCTCCGGTTGAGTTGATTGGCGATTTCATATTCTCAACTATCCATATATCGTCTTCTCCCTTGTGAGCCATAAACAAGTCGAGCCCTCCCATCCCGATGTGCGCATTAGATGAAAAATAGAGTGTCCCGTTTTCGCGGATGTAAGGAAACATTTCGTCACCCGAAGTGTTGATCTCGGGCCCGGCATTCGTTGGCTTTTCCCAGACTTCACCTTTTTTCTTTGTGGCAAACCAGATATCTTTTCCCCCATACCCTCCCGGCCGGTCGGATACAAAATAAAGCGTATTGCCATCGGCCGATACCGACGGATGGGCAGCCATAAGACTATCTTTGCCGATGGTCAATTTAGCAAGATCGCCCCATACGCCTGATAGTTGTGAAGAAGAATAGATCTCTGCGCCCCGCTCCTGGGTTTTATCGTAGGAACAGCGCGTAAAATACATCTTATTTCCGGCAGGGTTAAATGAGGCTGCTCCCTCTTCATCAAAAGTATCAATGATCTTTTGATCGTCAACGAGCTGAGGTTTATCCCAGCGGTTCTTCTGGAGGTTGTAACTGCTTTTGAAGATATCGGCATTGTATTCTCCTGTAATAGCGCTTTTCTTTTTACCCGTACTTCCCTTTCTTGAGGAGGTGAAGAAAATCTCATTGTCGTGTAATCCAGCATACGAGGCTGCATAATCGTTCGCAGAAGAATTGATATCCTTCATGTTTTCGATCTTATAACGGGTTGGTGTTTTCAGCCATTCTTTTGTCTTCAGCGACGATTCAATCCCGTTGAGTGCCATTTCATCCTTGGGAACTGAATCGAGATAAGCCCGATAGTTCTTGATAGCCTCGTCATATTTTCCATTGGCCCGAAGTACTTCGGCATAATGCATCCATGTAATTTTACCGCCTCCATTGCGTATCAAAGCGCTTTTGTAATAACTTTCGGCAGAGCGGTACTGGCCAATTTTGTAATAAGCTTCCGCAATCTTAAACTGTATCTCCGCTTTTTTCTGCCTGTCTTTGGTTTGAGTGTAAACCTTTCGAAAGGAGGCAATGCTTTTTGTGTATTCACCAATCTCATAGGAGGTCATTGCCGACCGGTAGCGTTTTGATACGGTACACGAAAAGGTGAGTCCGATCAGAAGCAGCAGGCTGAGATGACGCATTTTAAGATAATTCATAGGTGAAAAGCAATTAAAATCAGTGTTGATGGCCGAATAAGTGATTGACAAAGATAACCTATTAACAGATTTTTATTTGGTCCGATTGTGAAAATTATCGCTAATTGACCGAAAGATTGTACCTTTGACCTTTTAAATTGTAAATTATATGATACAAGCTGAAATTCATACAGTAAAAGGGTTGATGAAGGTTAATTTCTTCGAAAATGATGCACCATTGGCAGTTGCCAACTTTGTAAAGCTTTCGAAAGAGGGTTTCTACGACGGTCTTACTTTTCACCGTGTCATCCCAAACTTTGTTATTCAAGGTGGATGCCCAAAAGGAACAGGAGCAGGCGGACCGGGTTATACGATTAAATGCGAACTTGACGGTGCCAATCAGTATCACGACCGTGGCGTTTTGTCGATGGCACATGCCGGTAAAGACACGGGCGGATCACAATTCTTTATCTGCCATAGCCGCACCAATACGAGCCACCTCGATCGCAAACACACCTGTTTTGGTAAGGTTTATGAAGGATTAGACGTTATTGACGCTATCCGTCAGGGTGATAAAATCGAAAAGATTGTGATCATCGAATCGTAACCCACGATATTGACCTGTGGTAGAGACGCACGGCCGTGCGTCTCTACACAATAAACATGTTTAATAACATATTCATTGCCGCTTTAAATATAAACCGATAAATTTGTTAACGATGTGAATAGTTACTAACCATCTAAAACCGGATCAGCATGTTAAAGTATTCGTTAACCAGGAATTTATTGACAGATAGTACGGCCGATTTCACGGCCAAAACACAATCTTTGGGCAGTTACGACAAGGAAGCCATCATCACCAACATGCTGCGTCGCGGATCGTTGCTCACCCGGACCGATATAGTGGCCGTTCTCAACGGTTTTGAAGAATCGGTCGCAGATATTATTCATGACGGCGGAACGGTGAATACCCCCTTATTCAACACCTCGTTTTCTATATCAGGTTTGTTTGAAGGTGCTGTGGATAACTTCGATAGCAAACGCCACAAGGTCAATGTAAACCTAAACAAAGGTATCCTGATTCGCAATGCCGAAGCAAAGGTAATCCCCGAAAAAACAGGTATTATTGCCCATCAGCTACAAATTCTGGAAGTGGTAGACATTGTTTCGGGCAAGATGAACGACCAGCTAACCCCGGGCGGCGTGCTAAAAGTTTGGGGAGATAATATTAAAATAACGGGCGATAACCCCAACTGCGGACTGTATTTTGTCCCCACATCGGGCGAAACCGTGAAAGCGCAGGTGATTGCCCAAAACAAACCGAAGTCGCTTATTGTCTTGATTCCCATGTTATCCATAGGAATTTATACAATAAAGGTTGTAACTCAATTTACAAATGGCCACTTTTTAAAATTACCTCGAACCTGTCATTTCAATAAAATGCTTACGGTTGCTTAATCCTGGATGCAAGGTAGTGGTTTCTTAATGCTATTGTCATTTCCTTGCTTTATTAGGCAAGTGTGTCTTGTTGCAAGAGGCAATGGTGACTTGCTGCATAAGGCAAGGGTGTCTTGCTGTATAAGGCAAGAGTGTCTTGCAAAACATAGGAAGGTTATTCCAACAACGTTATTATGAGTATTCGAACAAAATAAACCGTGATTTCCTTCCATATATGGACCTTTATTAACCTTTTATAATTAATTGAATTGCTTAAGGTATAATTCCATTTGATTGAAGAGAATCTAAGGCCGATGTTACTGTTAATTAGAACAAGGTGCAATTCGGAAATAATTCGGTTTTAACCAAGTCAATTATATTGTGTTTGTACGATCAGCATTGGCAACATCTGACGCCTGTTGTTTGTAGGTATTGAGTATGATTTTTCGTATTTTTGAAAAAAAATGGAATATGCAAGTCTATCGGTTTAAAACTCATATATCTAAAAATGGAGTCATCCAGTTGCCTTCTAATCAGCATTTAAATGATAGGGTTGTGGAGGTTATTATTTTAACTAAACCGTTGCTTAAACCTAATAAGAATATCTCTGCTGAATTTGTCAATAAATGGACAGGATTTCTTTCAAACGCCAATGTTGAAGATTCAAAATCACAATATTTGCTGAAGAGTATAAATAATGCGAATTTTACTTGATACAAATATCATTCTCGATTCTGCTTTGGGTCGAGTGCCACATCTTGCTGATTCTGCTGATGTTATTAGAAAAATAGATAACGAATCCATATATGGATTTGTTACTGCTACAACTATTACAGATATTTATTATGTGGCGAAGAGAGAAAAAGGTCATCAAACGACTGTTGATTTTATTAGCAATCTGATTGAAATAGTTGATGTTATTGGAATTGACAGAGAAATTGTAATTGCATCATTGGTATCCGATTTTGCTGGTTTTGAAGATGCAATACAATCTGTTTCATCTCGCTTAAATGGAATCGATTATATAATCACCCGAAATCAAAAGGATTTTATAAAGTCTCAAATATTAGCTGTATCGCCTAAGAAACTTTTGGCTCTTTTGAAGAAGAAATAATTATAGATGGACGAAAACAAACTTTATAAATCGTTGATAATATGTGTACTTGTTCTCGCCGGTCTCTCATTGGGTGCATTCTTTCCCCGAATCAATGTGGCAGGGCTCGAACTGAAAGGGATTGATCTGTTTTCCGATCTCCGAATTAAATCAGCAAATATCTCCAATCATCGCCAACCAGCGAACCCATCAGCTATATTCGATCTGACTTATCTCCCTTATTTCGATGGATTTACACACTATCTGACCGCTTCAGGCGGAATATTCCCATTATTTGCGTTACCACATTTTGCCGTTTCGGATGAAGAGAATAAAAAACGGTTGGTTTACCGATTAAAAGTTGACAGGTTGGTGAGTTTGAAATCGATTGCCGATTTGCAGGCCGGACCTGTGTTGTTCGAGGATTTTTCGCCCGAGGGTCATTCATTACAGCAGTTCTTTAAGGAATTGGGAGCGATAAAGCGGGGAGAGGAGAAGGGGCGTGTTGCCTTTTTTGGCGATTCGTTTATCGAAGGCGATATTTTCTGTGCTGATGTGCGAAATTCACTCCAGGACCTTTTCGGTGGCAACGGCGTTGGATTTGTGCCAATCACCTCTGAGGCGGCGCAATTCAGAAATACGATCGGGCATACTTTTACCGGATTCAAATCCTTTTCACTGGTTAAGAAAGATCTTGTTTATGAGCCGTTTGGTGCCGGAGGTTACTGCTTTACTGCGGGCGAAGATAATGGTGTAACCTATTCGGTCAACCCGAAATACAAACATCTTGACCTGTTTCGTGAAATCAAACTCTTTTATAATTCACCTGAAAATACCACCTTTAATTATAATCTGAATAATAATGGCATACGCGAGACAAAGATTATCGCTTCAGGCCAGCTTCAGCAAAAAATATTTAACGATGTCAACGCCACAACGGTTAGTTTCATTTTCCCCGTATCGGATACAATTAAACTATATGGTGTTAGTTTTGAAGATGCTTCGGGGATCTATGTTGACAATTTCGGTTTGCGTGGAAATTCAGGACTTGCCCTTGCACGGATATCGGAGACGATGAACCGTCAGTTTAATCAATTACAGAATTACCAGTTGATCATCCTGCAGTACGGGCTTAACGTAATAGCACCTGACACAAAAGATTTTAGCTGGTATGTGAACCCAATGATCAATGTCATTCAACGCTTAAAGCGGTGCTATCCGGATGCTGCTATTCTCTTAATGAGTGTTTCGGACAGAAGTACAAAAGTGGATGGCGAATACCAGTCCATGGAGAGCGTTCCGCTGATGGTAGAGGTGCAGCGGGAGATTGCACGTCAGTCGCAAGTCGCATTCTACAATCTTTTTGAAGCTATGGGAGGCGAAAACAGCATGGTTGCCTTTGTTGAGAATGATCCGCCACTGGCCAACAAGGATTATACACACCTTAATTTCCAGGGAGGGAAAAGGGTGGCAGGAATCTTTGTAAAGAGTTTAATCAATGAATATCAAAAATATAATGACAGGATTCAAAAGAATATTCCTGCTGGTGGCTCTTTGGTTGTCAGTTCAAAATAGTATAGGGCAACCGATCACAGTTCCCGAACTCGGGAAGAGTTATCCTTTTGTGAAAGAGGAGGTAAATGTGATTTCAAACAGCGGGCATCTTTCGGGGCTTATGGAGAAACTGTATGATCTGAAGACGAATGGCAAGCGAACCATCAACATCGTTCATATTGGCGATTCGCACCTGCAGGCCGATTTCATCACAAGTGTAATACGGACTACTTTGCAGAAAGACTTTGGGAATGGTGGCAGAGGGTTAGTTGTTCCGTTACGTGTTGCTAAAACGAACGAACCAGTCAATTATAAATCAGGCTCAGGTTCACTTTGGAAGAGTAAAAGGTGTGTTTTCCCGAATCAACCGCTTCCGATTGGTATTGGCGGTGTTACCATTTGCACCACCGATTCGGGTGCTGATTTTACGATTAAAACGATAGATGATACACTTCTGAATTATGGCTTTAATAAATTGAAAGTATTTTGCGAAAGGGACTCGGCCAGTTATGAACTTGCTTTTTTGGACACTCTTGGAGTTAAGGCGGGAATGTTTAAACCCGATTCCATTGATCCTTATCCGTTTATTACATCCATAACCCTTCCAGCTCTATCTAACACAGCGACAATTAAAGTCGTCAAAACAGCCTTCAATCAGTCGATAGAAACAGTTTACGGATTACTCCTCGAAAACGGTAATCCGGGAATCATATATAACACTATCGGTGTTAATGGTGCTGAATTTCAGCATTATTCAGAAGCGCTTCATTTCTGCGAACAGACTAAAGCGCTCAAGCCCGACCTGATCATTATTTCGCTTGGAACCAACGAAGCATTCGGCCTTAACTTTAACCCGGATGTGTTTTATGCCGATATGCAGCTGTTGTATAGTCAATTAAAAAAGGAAAATCCCAATGCCGGATTCCTTTTTACCCTGCCGGCCTGTTCGTACCGCCGGAAAAAACCCAATCCGCGACTTCCGCTAGCAGGTAAAGCGATTATCCGCTTTACTACTGATAATAATATCTCCTACTGGGATTTGCAGGCCGCCACTGGAGGTGATAATTCCGCTGTAAACTGGAGGAAGAACCACCTGCTTCGTCCCGACGGAGTTCATTACAGTCGCGCAGGTTACGATCTTCAGGGGAACCTTTTTTGTAAAGCATTCTTAAACTCTTATAACGCCTATGTTACAAATAGACCTCAGTAAAATCTGGCAACAGTTAATCTACAATCCAAAGGAACCGCTGCTTTTCAGTTCCGGGTTGTTTATTTTCCTTTTTACAGGATTTATGTATGTCTATTTTCTTGTTTATAAGCACCATCGGGCTAAGACCACTTTTGTTACCCTCTTTTCTCTCTATTTCTATTATAAGTCGAGCGGGATCTACTTTTTACTGTTGATTCTGTCGGCCATCGTCGATTACTCGCTGGCCAATGCCATCTTTAGGGCCGAAAGCGAAAGGAAGAGAAAGATCATTCTGATCCTCAGCTTAGCGCTAAACCTTGGAATGCTGGCTTTTTTTAAATACACAAACTTTTTTTATTCAATCATTTGCGACCTGTCTGCCCAATCATTTTCACCACTAAGTATCTTTTTACCTGTTGGCATTTCATTCTTTACCTTTCAATCGCTTAGCTATACCATTGATATTTACAGGGGAACTCTAAAACCCGTGAAAAGCTTTCTCGATTACGCTTTTTTTGTCACGTTCTTCCCGCAGTTAGTTGCCGGTCCTATTGTTCGGGCAGCCGATTTTATTCCCCAGATATTTAAGCCATTGAAGGTTACAGACGCAATGATTGGAAGGGGTGTCTTTCTGATTGCCAGTGGCGTGATCAAAAAAGTAGTGATTGCCGATTTTATAAGTACCAACTTTGTGGATCGTATTTTTGATCATCCAACGCTTTACTCCGGTCTCGAAAACCTTTTTGGCATTTATGGCTATGCCTTGCAGATTTATTGCGATTTCTCGGGCTATTCCGATATGGCCATCGGTATTGCATTGCTCATGGGATTTCATTTTAAAATCAATTTCGACTCTCCCTATCAATCGAAGAATATTTCAGAGTTTTGGAAAAGATGGCATATTTCATTGTCTTCCTGGCTTAAAGATTACCTCTATATTTCGTTAGGTGGGAATCGCAAAGGAAGGATAAGAACCTATATTAATTTATTTATCACCATGTTACTTGGAGGGCTCTGGCATGGGGCAGGCTTCCGTTTCGTACTTTGGGGAGCAATGCATGGAACCGCCCTGGCAATTCATAAGCTTTATCTTGAAGTTTTTCCTCCCCAAACAGAGAATTATACGCCTGTCAGGCAGTTTATTATTACAACCGTTAGTATACTGATTACCTTCCATTTCGTCTGTTTTTGCTGGATATTCTTCAGAGCCAGCGATGTTGTGGTTGCCGCACAGATGATCCGGCAGATTTTCTTTCATTTTAACGGGCAGATCTTCTTTGAGTTTATAATCGGATACAAGTCGGTATTGCTCATGATGTTAATCGGTTACTCATTACATTTCATACCTAAATCTGTTGAACTTAAGTCAGAGAACTTAGTTACGAACCTGCCTTTGCTTCTAAAAGTTGCCTTTATGATTCTCGTGATTCTTTTGGTTGTTCAATTCAAATCGTCAGAAATACAGCCGTTTATCTATTTTCAATTTTAGTTAAATTCAAGATTTATTCTGCCTTTAAGAAAAGGTTTTCCTTTGAGATGATTTTTTAATCGTGAATATTTGCAACGATAAAAATATTCGTTTTCTTTGTATTGGTATTACAGTATAGTACAGTACGAAATCAAACCAATGAGTTTTCAGATCGAAATTGACAAATCGCTTAAAGTTCCTATTTATCAGCAAATTACAGATCTTATCTTAAATGGCATTGAATCAGGAGCCGTTCAGGTAGGAGATATGCTCCCTTCTATTAACCAGGTTGCCAGGGAGAATAGTGTTGCCCGTGAAACTGTTATTAAATCATTCTCTGTCTTACAAGAGCGTGGCATAGTCCAGGCAGTTCAGGGTAAAGGTTTTTTTGTGATGACCAAAAGCTTTGATATACGAAACAGGGTATTCCTGTTGTTTGATACGTTTAGCGCTTACAAACAGACATTTTACAAGGCACTTCGCGATTCGCTTGGAACGAACAGCATCGTTGATCTCTATTTTCACCATTTCAACCCAAAGATTTTCAAAAAACTATTACGTGAAGCGGTTGGTAACTATACTTATTATGTGGTACTTCCATTTGATTATCCCGAAATTGCCGACTATTTGAAATTTGTTCCGGAAGAGCGTTTATGCCTGACTGACCGATATCCCGGCTATTTAAAAAGTGGTTATTCAGCGGTTTATCAAAAATTTGATGATGATGTTTACAAGGCGCTTGCCGTTGCAGGGCAACTTATTAATAAATACGACTGTCTGACACTTGTTTTTTGCGATACGATAACCGAGGTGCCTGTTGAGCTAAAAGAAGGATTTGAACGATATTGCCGGCAAAACGGGGTTAATTACCAGGTTTCGTGTGGGATAAGTTCTAACGAAGTAGTTAGTAAGGGTGATTCGTTTCTGATTATTGATGACGATGATCTTGTAAGGCTGGTTGAATTAGCAAATGAACGTAAACTAATTATAGGACAGGATATTGGAATTATTTCGTACAATGACACGCCGTTAAAAAAGGTAGTTGGTAACGGGATTTCGGTGATCTCTACCGATTTTAAAAAGATGGGGGAGACAATTGCTACCATGATCTTAAACAACGAAAAGGCTTGCGTTCAGAACCCATGCCGATTTATCGACAGGGGATCGTTTTAACGGTGATAACTATAACATATTAAAATTCAAATAACTAAGACAAAATGAAGCGATTAACTATTCTATTACTTTTTATCTGTTTTTCCGTTGATGGTTTTTCAAATTCGGGAGATTCAAAAAAAACTGGTTGGAAACCACTGCTTGGAACTGATTTAAGTCAGGCCAAATACGATAAGAATTGCTGGACAATGGAGAATGGCGTACTTACGGCATCGGCAGATAAGGTAATCTGGGCGATAGGCGACTATGAAAATTTCACACTTGATCTTGAATTCAAAACTGCAGTTGGAACAAACAGTGGCATAATAGTTTATTGCACTGATCCTGAGAACTGGATACCTAACTCAGTGGAAATCCAAATTGCCGATGACTATTGTGAAAAGTGGGGAACGGCCAGCAAGGATTGGCAATGCGGAGCTATTTTTGGACATCTTGCTGCTAATCAGCAGAAAATCGTAAAAAAACCTGGAGAATGGAATAAGATGCTCGTTATATGCAAAGGAAAAATCATCGAAGTAGAATTGAACGGAAAGAAAATCACCAGGATGGATATGAGTAAGTGGACTTCAGGAAAGCTCAACCCCGATGGCAGCAAGATCCCTGACTGGTTGCCAAAACCATTTGCTGAATTGACGACCAAAGGGATGATTGGGTTACAGGGTAAGCATGGAGACGCAACCATCTGGTTCAGAAATGTCAGAATCAAACAATTGTAATATAAGTATCATGAAAAATCTTTCACAACTGTTTTTATTGAGTCTGATTATCATTTTAATGATATCATGGACTCCTTCCGGGCAAAAAGATCCTTTGACACTCTACGGCCAAATCGATCGTTCTACTGGGCCGAATACCTTGGTTGCCAAGGAGAAGAAGGCAGGTTGGGACCTCCTATTCGATGGTAAAACTACAAATGGCTGGCATGGATACAATTTAAAGGGTTTCCCCGATTGCTGGGTCATTGAGAATGGTGTGTTTACAACTACAACCAAAGGTGGTGCTGAAAGCCAGGATATTATCACAAACAAAAAGTACCGGAATTTCGCTTTAAGCGTTGATTTCAAATTGATGAAGGGGACCAACAGTGGAATAATTTTCCAGATTGCAGAAGATGCTAAATACAAATTTCCGTACGAAACAGGCCCTGAATTTCAGTTGATCGATCAGGCCAACTGGCCAGATCCATTGAAAGATTGGCAAATATGTGGTGCCAATTATGCGATGTACCCTCCCAAATCGCTTCCAAGCAAGCCTGTTGGTGAATGGAATCACCTGATGCTTGTTGTGGATGGTAATCATGTAACGCAAATTATTAATGGAGTGGTAGTTGTCCAATATGAAAAATATACCGATGAGTGGAAAAAACTCCGTAACAGTGGCAAGTGGGCAACCTTCCCTGATTATGGGAAATTTGACGAAGGATTTATCTCGCTTCAAAACCATGGCACACAGGTATGGTTCCGGAATATTAAATTAAAAGAAATTAACTAACTATAAAACAACAATTCAGATGGAGAATATTAATAATTCACGCAGAGATTTCTTAAAACACAGCGCTATTGCAACCGCCGGAATCACAATTGTCCCAAGCTTTTCGGTCAGCGGTTTAGGTCACAAAGCTCCAAGCGACAAGATGAACATTGTCGGCGTTGGAGTTGGTGGAAAAGGTCATCCAAACCTGGTAGGGATGGCAAAAGAAAATATAATTGGCTTGTGCGATGTGGATTGGAAATACGCTGAAACCTGTTTTAAGGAATTTCCCAATGCAAAGAAATATTGGGACTGGCGCAAAATGTTTGACGAACTGGGCAGTAAAATTGATGGCGTGATGGTTGCTACTCCTGACCATACCCATGCAATTGTAGCTGCAACTGCACTTACAATGGGCAAACATGTCTATTGTCAGAAACCGCTGACCCATACTGTTTACGAATCACGACTACTGACCAAACTGGCGGCTAAAAACAAATTAGCAACGCAAATGGGGAATCAGGGAAACTCTGGTGACGGTGTCCGGCAACTTTGCGAATGGATCTGGAATGGCGAAATAGGCGAGGTTAAGGAGGTCCATGCCTGGACCGATCGTCCCATCTGGCCACAGGGATTGCAACGTCCTACTCAATTGATGAAAACTCCGAAGACATTGGACTGGGATCTATTTATTGGAACAGCTCCCATGCGTCCTTTCAATGACATATACACCCCCTGGAACTGGCGTGGCTGGTGGGATTTTGGAACCGGCGCATTTGGTGATATGGCATGCCATGTGTTAGATCCTGTTTATCAGTCGTTAAAATTGGGTAGTCCTGAAAAGGTTAGAGGATGTTCAACATCTATAAATACTGAATCGGCTCCTCAGGCTGAAACTGTTGAATTTACCTTTCCGGCGCGTGAGAATCTCCCGAAAGTGGGAATGCCACCCGTAAAAGTTTATTGGTATGATGGTGGGTTGTACCCAAATGTCTCAGAATTGCTTCCCGAGGGAGAAAACCTTATGGCCGATGGTTTGGGTGGCTGCATTTTTGTTGGATCTAAAGACACACTGATTTGTGCCTGTGGTGGCTTCAAAAGTCGTCTGGTTTCGGGTCGTGTCCCAAATGTTACACCCTATTTGCGTCGTATTCCCGGAGCAATCGGGTATGTCGACGGTTTTCATGAGCAAGACTGGATACGCGCCTGCAAGGAATCGCCTGAAAGCAGGGTGGAAGGTACCTCTAATTTTGCCTATTCCGGACCTTTTAACGAGATGGTGCTTCTGGGCGTGCTGGCTATCAGACTTCAAAGTTTGAATAAATCGCTGAAATGGGATGCTGAAAAAATGCAAATCACGAATATTTCAGCAACTGAAGAGCTGAAAATCATCACTTCTAAAGATTTTAAAGTGATCGACGGTCATCCACATTTTAATACGCAATATGCCAAATTCAATGCATTTGATACTGCTAAGGAATACATCAGGCATACCTACCGGGAAGGTTGGAACTTGCCGGCAATGCCATAACTAACACAAAGCCAAATACTAAAAACAACTAAAATGAATTCAAGAGAAAACCTAAAAAGGACATTGAACCACCAGCAACCTGAACATCTGGTTCTTGATTTTGGGGGGACAGGTGTTACCGGTATTCATTGTCTGGCTGTGAAAAACCTCCGGGATTATTACGGACTTGAAGAGCGACCGGTGAAAGTGGTTGAACCGTTCCAAATGCTGGGTGAAGTTGATGAGGAGTTGCGCGAAGCGATGGGTATAGATGTGATCGGTGCTTATGGCAAGGGCAACCTAATCGGATTTGCCAATAATGAATGCGAATGGAAACCATTCACTTCCAATTGGGGTCAGAAATTACTGGTTCCGGAAGATTTTAATTATACAATGGCTGAAGATGGAGGCTTATTAATCTATCCGCAAGGGGATATGTCCGTTCCGCCAAGTGCACGGATGCCTAAAACCGGGTATTTCTTCGATGCAATTATCCGCCAGGAACCTATTGTTGAAGAGAAATTAAATTCCGAAGATAATCTGGAGGAGTTTGGCGAAATTGATAACGAAACCCTTGATTACTGGGAAAGAACAATCAATCAGCTATCCGCATCAGGGAAAGGGATTATTGCAAGTCTGGGTGGTACCGCTTTGGGAGATATTGCACTCGTTCCGGGAATGAACCTGAAACATCCCAAAGGAATTCGTGATGTTGCCGAATGGTATATGAGTACGGTAATGCGACCCGATTATATTCATTCAATCTTTGAAAAACAGACTGATCTTGCTATTGAAAACTTAAAAAAGATCTACCAAAGAATTGGAAATAAGATTGATGCTGCCTTTATTTGTGGTACCGATTTTGGGACTCAGGATTCCACTTTTTGTTCTCCGGATCAGTTCAGAGAGTTGTACCTTCCCTATTACAGGCGGGTAAATGACTGGATGCATCAAAATACCGAATGGAAAAGTTTTAAGCATTCGTGCGGAGCTGTTGAGTCGTTTATGCCGCTTTTCATTGAAGCTGGAATCGATATCATCAATCCTGTACAGATCAATGCCAAAGGGATGGATCCACGTCATTTGAAAAATACATACGGTAAAGACTTGGTATTTTGGGGTGGGGGAGTCGATACTCAAAAAATGCTTTCGTTTGGTACGCCTGCAGAAGTAAAAAAACAAGTTCTCGAGAATTGTGAAATTTTTGCCAAAGATGGCGGATTTGTCTTTACAACCGTTCATAATATTCAGGCCAATGTACCCATCGAAAATCTTGCTGCAATGATGGATGCAGTCAAAGAGTTTAACGGCAATAATTAAATGCAAAGTGATGAAAGTTTTAAAAATCAACTTATTCCTATTATTAATATTGACATCTTTTATTCTCCCTGCAAAAGAATACCACATATCGGTAAATGGAAGTGATAAGAATAATGGATCTTCATCCAGCCCATTCAAAACGATCAATTTTGCTGCTCAGCTTGCTGCCCCTGGGGATGTAATTACTGTTCATGCAGGAACTTATCGTGAGTGGGTAAACCCCGCAAGAGGTGGAGAAAGTGATATCAGGCGGATTATTTATCAGGCCGCTAAAGGAGAAAAAGTGGTTATTACCGGTTCCGAACCTGCTAAAAGATGGGAAAAGGTTAGCGGAGATATCTGGAAACTGATGCTGCCTAATTCATTTTTTGGCAATTTCAATCCTTACAGCGATCTGATCCGCGGTGACTGGTTCGATCCCAAAGGTCGTCAACATCACACCGGGTGTGTATATTTAAACGGTAATTGGATGATCGAAGCGATAACCTTTGACGAGTTAAAGAAACCCACCGACAAAACTCCATTATGGTTCGGCAAGGTGGAAAAGGATACGACTACGATCTGGGCGCAATTCAAGAGTGTTAACCCGAATAAAGAGCAGGTGGAGATCAATGCAAGGAAAGTGGTGTTTTATCCCAATAAAAACTTTATCAACTACATTACAGTGAGCGGATTCACAATGGAGAATGCCGCAACGAACTGGGCGCCGCCATCAGCCGAGCAGACCGGAATTGTCGGTACCAACTGGAGCAAGGGGTGGATCATCGAAAACAACACCTTGCGCAACTCGAAGTGCTCTGGTATCTCATTGGGCAAGTACGGCGATGAATTCGACAACACCAACGATGCCGGTGCGGCCGACCCCTATACCGAATGCGTTCGCCGGGCGTTGAAAAATGGTTGGAACAAGGAAACCGTCGGCAGTCACCTTGTGCGCAACAATCACATTTATAATTGTGAGCAGACCGGCATTGTCGGCAGCATGGGTTGCTCGTTTAGTACCGTAATCGGAAACGATATTCATGATATTTATGTGCGTCGGCTATTTACAGGAGCTGAAATGGGCGGCATCAAATTCCACGGTGCGATTGATATAAAGATCAGTGGTAACCATATCTACCGGGTTGGAGGCGTTGCTGGCATCTGGCTCGACTGGATGGCCCAGGGGGCACAGGTGACCGGAAACTTGCTGCATGATAACCAAATAGACATTTTCTGCGAAATGCAGCACGGACCGCTTCTTATCGCTAATAACATTCTATTATCGAAAGAAAAATCATTCCTAATCAACTCAAAGGGTCTTGCCATTGTTCACAACCTGATTTTGGGTCCTATCCAAACTATTAATCTTGACGAACGAAATACCCCATTCCATCAGGCTCATTCGACTGAGTTTGCAGGTCTGTTTAATGCTCCGGGCGGTGACCACCGTTTCTACAATAACCTGTTTGTCTCAGCATGTAAGGCTAATGAACTGGATAATTCCATTCTTCAGGTATGGGCCATAGGCAATGTCTTTACCAAGGGCACACAAGCGTCAAAGTTTGACCGCGAGTTCCTGATCAAACCAGAATTTGACGCTGGCGTCAGGTTAACGGAGAAACCAAATGGCTGGTATCTTGAATTAGCTGTCGATCCTAATTGGACAAAAGAACAGAAACGCCAGCTTATCACTACCGATCTTTTGGGCAAAGCAAGAGTTCCAAGCCTTTCATACGAAAATGCTGACGGTACGCCGCTCAAAATCGACACTGACTACTTTGGAAAAAAACGCAATATTAACAATCCATTCCCTGGCCCTTTTGAAAAACCGGGTAACGGAACGATAAGGCTGAAAGTCTGGTAATTGATTAGCAAGGAGAAAGTAAAAATAGCATAGCCACCATTACAAGATGAAATTTTAATTTGTTATATGAATATTGGATTTGGTATTGTTTGCATAAGTTGTCTCTTTCTGGGATTACCATCATTCGGTAACTTGGAATGATATAATTGATGATTCGAAAAAGGCGAACAGTCTATAATGATAGGGGTAGGAAGAATAAATTCTATCTTTGTGTTACTGTTACAATAAATGTAATGGGTTAAAAAAAATATTAAATGAAAAATTGGATTCCTTGTTTTAAAGTTTGTGCTATTGTAATGTTTGCTTTGGTATTTATTTTTGGTTGTAAGAAGACGGAAGTAACTTATTCTGCTGAAACAGAAGCTTCCCAGATTAAAAATTGGCTTGATTCAAATGTAAAAAGTAATAAAAATATTGACACAACTTCTACAGGTTTGTTTTTTATCGTTGGTAAGAAAGGTGCTGGCCCAACCGTAGTGGCGGGAGACACAGTTACTGTGAAATATTCCGGAATGTTCTTAAGCGGTACTGTTTTTGATTCGTCCAATAGCTTTACCTATGTTCATAAAGCTGCAAATTCACGCATGATTCAAGGTTGGGAAGAAGCAATTGAAGTGATGAATAAGGGTGAAATCGCAGATTTCCTGGTACCTTCAGCCAAAGCCTATGGAGTTAATGGCTATTCTTCGATACCACCTTTTACGCCATTGCTTTTTACAATGGAAATAGTTGAAATTAAAATTGGTCTTTAGCGGATAATAATAATTTTGAATTAATTATACATGAACTTAAACAGATTTAAACCATGGAAGAGATTCTTGAAAGACTAGCGTACTGTGTTGAATTTGGTAAAATTAACCTGGCATCACCTTATCCTCCTGATATGCGAGGACAGGATGGCGCCGATGAACTGACTAAAAAAGCCCTTGAAATGGGCGTTCCTCCAACTGAAGTTCTGAACAAAGGTCTTGTTATTGGGATGGGCAAAGTCGGGGTTAAATTTCGTGAAAATAAAGTTTTCGTCCCCCAGGTGTTGATGAGTGCCAAGGCAATGAGTTTCGGAATGGCCCATCTTAAGCCGTTTTTTAATGACGGTTCTGTCGTTCGTAAAGGAAAAATCATTATCGGTACAGTGGAAGGTGACCTTCATGATATCGGTAAGAATTTGGTTTCTATGATGGTAGAGGGGAGTGGCTGGGAAGTAATCGATCTCGGCACTGATGTAAAAGCAGAGAAGTTTGTCGAGTCAGTCAAAGCAAACCCAGGTGCAGTGGTTTGTCTGTCAGCGTTGTTAACTACTACGATGGTAAATATGGAGAAGATTGGTAGAGCCGTAAAAGAAGCTGTTCCCGGAACTATTGTAGCAATTGGCGGAGCCCCTGTAACCAAGGATTTTAGCAATAAAATTGGAATGGATATATATTCTGCTGACCCACAGGGCCTTATTGACCTTCTTGGAAAACTGAACTAATAAAACCCATCATGACCAAAAAAGTGGTCTTTCAGAATTTGTGCAACGGGATTGTTTCATCAGAAAGAACAATGTTCCGGCCTATTCTGATGCACTTTATCGCCCGTTATGCCGGAGGTAATTATGCAAAATTTGCATCAGATTACCGTTTTCTTGTCGACGCCAACCTGCGTGCGCTCGACGACTTTGATATTGATATGGTTGGGTTAATCTCGGATCCTTATCGTGAAACAAGTGCTTTCGGTGCAAGGATTGAGTTCATTCCTGAAGGGGTACCAAGGTGTCTTGATCTTGTTATCAAAAATGAGGAGGATATCAGGAATCTGCAAAGACCTGATGTTTATAAATGTGAACGGACTTTGGATAGGATTTTGGGTGCCGGGTTACTATCGAAACGGACAGATGGGAATGTGCCTGTTATCGGCTGGATCGAGGGACCATTAGCCGAAGCTTGCGATCTTGCCGGTATTGAGCACTTTATGATGATGTTGATGATGGATCCCGATATTGCAAATCTCTTGTTGGATAAATGTATGCTTACGGCGAAGGATTTTGCCAAGGCACAGATTGAAGCTGGATGTGATGTAATCGGAATGGGTGACGCAATCTGTTCCCAAATCGATCCGGTCACATACAATATATTTGTAAAAGAGCGTCATCTAGAAATCATCAGTTTTATTCATGCTTGCGGGGCAAAGGTTAAAATGCACATTTGCGGCGATATTACCCATTTGCTTCCTTCATTGAAAGATCTTGGAATTGATATTTTGGACATCGATTGGCAGATTGATCCCCAGCATGCATTTGAAGTGATGGGGCCGGATGTTATTCGTTGCGGAAATATTGATCCGCGCTTTGTATTGGATAAATCATCAGAAGAAATTTACTCAGCTTGCAAGCTGTTGTGCGATAATGAAAAAGGACGAAAGTTTATTTTGTCAGCAGGCTGTGAAATAATTGTGAACACACCTCATGAGAATTTGACGGCGATGCGAAAAGCAAGTCTTTGATTGAAATTTGAAATAATTATCATGACAGGAAAAGAGAGGATTCAGAAAACTTTTAAACTTGAACCAACCGATTTTATTCCATGGGTACCTTTTGTTGGAGTTCATGGCGCAAGTCTGATTGGAGTTAATGCCACCGAATTTCTTCATTCGGCGGATCATATTGTCAATGGGATTTCCAAAGCCGTTGAATTGTACCAACCCGATGGAATTCCTGTATTATTTGATTTACAACTCGAAGCCGAACTGCTTGGATGTAAGTTAAATTGGGCTGAAGAGAATCCTCCGGCAGTCATTTCGCATCCTTTATTGGAAGGGAAAACAGTTGACAGTCTGATTGTTCCTTGTAAATACGATGGCCGCATGCCGATTGTGCTGGATGCCACACAACGATTAAGAGCTAAATATCCCGATCTGGCACTTTATGGACTCATTGCCGGACCATTCACATTAGCGCTTCACTTGTTGGGCACCGATATTTTTATGAAACTTTTCGAGGAACCGGAATATGTTTCAAAACTGTTTGCATTTTGCGAAAAGGTTGCAAAGAAAATGGCCGACTATTACATCGAAGCGGGATGTGATGTGATTGCAGTTGTTGATCCGATGACCAGCCAGATTGATCCTGTCACTTTCGAAACGTTCGTCTCACCTCCAATGAGCGAAATCTTCCGGCACATCAGGGAAAAAGGGGCGCTTAGCTCATTCTTTGTTTGCGGACATGCACAGCAGAACATCGAGGTAATGTGTGGATGCAAGCCAGACAATATCAGCATTGACGAAAATATTCCGCTCGATTATGTGAAAAATATTGCGCTTAGGCATAATATTAGTTTCGGAGGAAATCTTCAGCTGACTGTTGTCCTGTTAATGGGAACCCCTGAAGATGCAGCTTTTAATGCACTGGATTGTATTGAATTAGGTGGCGATCGTGGGTTTATTCTGGCTCCGGGATGTGATCTACCAATGGCCACACCAGCGGAGAATCTGATCGCTGTTACTAAATTGGTCAAAGATCCATATGAGCAGCAGATCGTCAGGGCGATGACACGGAAAAGCGATAGTCTGAAATTGTTGAATATGAAAGATTATGGCCAAAGCGATAAAGTGATTGTCGATATTATTACACTTGATTCCGAATCGTGTGCACCCTGTCAATACATGGTTGAAGCTGTGAAGAAAATTGCACCTCATTTTGAAGGAATCGTGGAATGGCGTGAACATGCGATCAAACAGATGGACGGAGTTACATTTATGGCATCGTTGATGGTTAAGAATATTCCTACAATCTGCATCGATGGTAAAATCTCGTTTGTGAGCCAGATACCACCTAAAAATGAGCTGATTGCTGCTATCCAAAAGAGGATTAATGAAAAAATAAAACTGAAGATTCAGGCGAAAAAGGGTGAGTTTATTGTCTTTTGTAAGGATGAAGAGGAAATCAACATCATGAAAACCAGGATCAATACCTCCTTTTTGCAGACAGGTAAGCGTATCGATGTTAAGTATGTGACTGATCCGGAAAAGCTTGTAAAATATGGCATTGCACAAACTCCGACAGTAATTTTGAAGAAATACACCATTAAATCGCAGGGGAAAGTGCCATCAGTTGATGTGATTACAGAATGGCTGAAAGAATTATGATGTTTTAAAATTTATCTTAAAATGGGAAAAATCACGGATCGCATTAAGCAAGGGAAAATTCTGGTTTCTGATGGAGCATGGGGAACTTTTTTGCATGCAAAAGGTCTAAAACCTGGACAATGTCCCGAACTCTGGAATATTGAACATCCTGACGAAGTTTATGATATTGCTAAAAGCTATATCGATGCTGGTGCTGATATGGTTGAAACTAATAGTTTTGGTGGAAGTAGTTTTAAATTAATTCATTATGGGTTAGCTGGCCGTGTTTCTGAATTAAACCAGGCTGCTGCAGCCATTTCCCGAAAAGCATCCGGCGACAAATTTGTTTTAGGCTCTGTTGGGCCTACCGGGAAAATCTTGATGATGGGCGAAGTAACTCCTGAGGAGGTTTATGAATCATTTAAAGAACAGGTTATTGCTTTGGAAAAGGGCGGTGCTGATGCCATCATTATTGAGACTTTTACGGATATCGATGAAGCTCGTCTGGCAATCAGGGCAGCTAAAGAAAACACGACGCGGGAAGTGATATGCACGATGACTTTTGAAAAAACCGTCGATGGCGAATATCGTTCGATGATGGGTGTCTCTCCGACTGAAATGATGCTGGAGCTGGTTCCTGAAGGGGTTGATATTATAGGTGCAAACTGTGGAAACGGAATTGAAGGGATGATTCAGATAGTGAAAGAGATCCGGTTATGCAATGCTGTTATTCCAGTACTCGTTCATGCCAACGCTGGCATGCCAATATATGATGACGGCAAGACGGTTTTCCCAGAAACTCCTGAACAAACTTCTAGTTACGTAAAGGCAATAATTGATGCAGGCGTTAATATTATCGGCGGATGCTGTGGAACAACACCCGAGCATATCCGTCAGATTGCACGGGTTGCCAGGGAATTGTAACCGATCAGCATGAAAAAAATCCCTTTTTATCTGGTGACTGGTTTTCTGGGAAGCGGAAAAACAACGCTGATCAAACAATTTATCGGGCGTTATGCTGATTCAAAAAAGATTGCAATCATTCAGAACGAATATGCAGATGTGAACATCGATAGCCGCGAACTGAAACAAACCGGCAAGTCATTTGAGTTGCTTGAAATGAATAATGGTTCTGTTTTTTGTGTCTGTTTATTGGGGAGTTTTGTTCATTCAATGGTTGATTTTATGCATCAGCATCAACCCGATCTGGTTATTCTTGAAGCCTCCGGATTGTCTGATCCAATAACGATCAGTCAGATAATTTCCACCTCCGCTTTGGGTAATTTGATTTGGTTAGCCCATTCTTACACAATAGTCGATGCGTTGAATTTTCAGAAAACGATTGAAAGGGTAGGACGTAATACACACCAGATTCGGGTTGCAGATACAGTTGTGCTGAATAAGTGTGATCTAGCAATTGAGTCACTTTCGGAAATCCGTAAGAAATTATTAATTATTAACCCTTTTGCTAAGGTTGTGGAAACTTCTTATTGCAAAATTGAATTATCAGAGGAATTATCTTTCCATTTACCGGTTTCATTAATGGGAACCGACCAGAAAGAAAACGCTGGAAGACCTGATGTTAATTCGGCTGTAATAAAAAGTACAAAGGTGGTTTCAACAGAAAGTCTGGATTATTTTATTCGGAAATATAGTTTAATAACCTATCGCATAAAGGGATATGTGGAGACAATGAACGGTCCTGTGGCTGTTCAGACAAGTTTTGAGCACATTGAAATTAAGCAGGTTCCGGATAATCCTTTTCATACTGAAATGGTAATTATTGGACCAGAAATAGATCAGAAAGTTTTACAACAAGAATTTGAAAATTTATGCAACCAGAACTGAAAAATTTTGCTTACTCATTTGATGATTTGGATATTAAGGTAGAACAAGTTGAAGAAGCAATGGGTTATGGTCGTGGACAATCACCTGAACCTTTTCCTGAAATGATTGCTTCTGCGATTGCACAATGTGACCAGTTATGTGATATTCAAGGTAGTTTATTGGTTTCAAATAATTTTATATTAGATATTACGGGAAGCTTCGTTGCTGAAGGAATCACTTTTAATGTCGGTAAAAAGATTGCCAGGCAACTCCGGAATGCTGACGGAGGAGCTCTTTTTATCTGTACTGCCGGAGCTGGAATCAGCGAAAAAAGCAAAGAACTCATGGCTGCAGGTGATCTGCTTGAAGGATATATTCTGGATGTGATTGGCTCTGTGACAGTTGAAGCTGCTATTGATATGATCCAGGATAGTTTTGAAAATGAATTGATTAGTTTTTTCGGTTATAAAATGGCAAATCGTTACAGTCCTGGTTATTGTGGATGGGCTCTAAGTGAACAAAAACGATTTTTTGGATTGTTCCCCGAAAATCATTGCGGAATTAAACTATCTGATTCTTGCCTGATGGATCCCATAAAATCGGTCAGCGGTGTTATTGGGTTTGGAAAAAATATCAAAAAAACGGCTTATGAATGTCAAATGTGTGAACTCGAAACATGCATTTACAGAAAGATCAGGTTGGCTAAAGCCAAGTAAAACAGATTAATTCGTATAATTTAAAATTACGATATAATGGCATAAGCTTCCAAGTAATACGAAAACATGAAATATGGCATGATTATATTTCATTGATTTTCGCTGGTAAAGGAGGGCTCCGATGGTATAAAATATACCACCTGCCAATAACCAAATAAGTCCTTGAGTAACCATGCTGCTTATTAGCGGTTTAATTGCGATGACAATCACCCAACCCATCAAAACATAGGTAGCTGTCGAAAATTTTGAATATCGTCCTATAAAGAAGAATTTCAGTACAATTCCGATAATTGCCAAAATCCAAACAATACAAAAAATGACCAAACCCCAGTTTCCTTTCATTATGAGAAGTGCGATTGGAGTATATGTTCCAGCGATTAAAACATATATCGCAGAATGGTCAAAAATATTCAATCGTTTTTTCAACGCTGAGTCTTTAGCCGAATGGTAAAGGGTAGATGCAAGGTAAAGTGTCAATAATCCAAAACAATATATCAAATAGCTAATAAATTTTAAATGAAATCCCTTCTGAAGGCCTTTATTCAATAAAAAAGATGAAGCGAATAGAGCGAGTATAAAACCAAGCCCGTGAGTAACCACATTTAGTCGTTCTTCGGAAGCAGTGTAATATTTTTCTTCGCTCATATTTCTTAGTTCTATTGATAATTCTTTGTTCATTTGTTATTAAACTTAAATATAGATCATTTTGCTCGACATTCCACCATCAATTACAAAATTTTGCGCGGTAATAAAATTGTTGTCAGATTGCGATAGAAACCATACCATACGCGCAACATCGCCCGTATTACCGACTCTTCCGGCTGGATGCTGAAGATGATCGTCTTGAGAATAGACTTCTTTTTTTGCAACATCGTTTTTCAGTTCTGTCTTCGTATCGACCCAACCAGGAGATATGGAATTTACCCGTATTTCGGGTCCCAAACTGACCGCTAAAGCATGCGTCAAGGCAAAAACCCCACCTTTTGACGCAGAATAAGCTTCTGTATTACTTTCGGATTGGAATGCACGGGTAGAACAAATATTGATAATAGAACCTTTATTCTGATTAAGTTCTGTTTCACAATATTTTGAGCAAAGAAAGGGACCAGTAAGATTTACATCCATCACATTTTGCCATTCTGCCAATGAAAGAGATGAGAATGATTTATTACACATTATTGCAGCATTATTTACCAGTACGTCTATTCTTCCAAATTTTTCAAGCGTAAGGTGAACAGCATTCTTTATATCTTTCTCAAACGCAACATTACACTTAATATTCAAAAAATCCTGATGATTTAAATCCATTGCAAGTTCTTCTCCTGCTTTGAAATTGACTTCCCAAATAACAGATATCCAGTTGTTATTAAGGAAATGAACTGCGATTTCTCTTCCGATCCCATGAGCTCCACCTGTTATTACAATTACCTTTTTATTCATTTTATATTATTTTGCAAAAATCTTTAATAATGCAATTAAATAAATGTCGGATTCAAAAACACAAAGTCATCTATAAATGGGAATAAAATATCTCAAAATTTGCTTTGTGTCACACCTAATTCGAATTTCAACCATTACCTAAAATATACTTTCAAAATACCAAATCATAGGTTTGTGTAATGTTTCTGTAATCTTTGTGTAATGTAGCTGTATTATTTATTACAGAAACCTTACAGTAATATTAAACAAACCTTAATTAAACTACCAAGAAGATAGGTCAAAAATAAAACGAAGTAGGGATGAACATTTTGTCTTGATAATTACTTATATTGATATATACACATGCAGATTTATATTTTTGGGAATACTTTGTTATCATTTGAACAGGTTCATCAGTTTCTTAAATTGAATTAAATATTTAACGTTCTGATTTATAATGAAATGCTGAGATTTTTTGTTCGAATTTCATCTGATTATTAATTAAGCAAATATGATTTTGATATTTCAAGAATTAACTTTTTTTACTAAAGGGAGGTTCTAAAAATTGATTTTTTGAATAATTTTTAATGTAGGTTCTGGTTTAATTTTATGGAGGTCCCAAGTTCACTAC
>Ga0209697_10001212_pt1 | contig 40792 bp, 24 predicted proteins | sample AliMusrvi5mmetaG_FD_184115 | JGI IMG/M metagenome (GOLD analysis project Ga0209697, IMG submission 184115) | Freshwater lake bacterial and archeal communities from Alinen Mustajarvi, Finland, to study Microbial Dark Matter (Phase II) - Alinen... | ecosystem: Environmental > Aquatic > Freshwater...
CCTCAGGCGATTTCTACCTTCTCGATGGCCGGACAACCAACCGGGTAATCCGCCTGAGCGGGAAAACCGGGAAAGCCATCGGCGTCTATACCTTGCCCAAGCCGCAGAACACCTATTTCTCCCTGCTGGTGAGCGAGGCGGCGCAACGCTTCTACCTGTCCGACTGGGCCAGCCCGGTGAAGATTGTCGGTTTTGACGGCAAACTGGCCGGCACGTTCCCCTGGGCCGGTCCACACGCCATCGCCGATGACGGCAGCATCTGGCTGCTCCCGACCCGCGGGGATGTGTTGACCCATTACGATGCCGCCGGCAAACAACTCGGTTCGGTCAAGCTCGATGTTGGCGACCGTAAATGGAACGGCGACAATCTCTATTTCACTCACCTGGGCTTGCTCCCCGACGGTGAGATCGCGGTGAAGCGCAATCACCCTTATGAACTCTTCGCGCGCTACGACCTGGCCACGGGCGCGTTTAAGGGCGCCGTGGCGTGCAAATATGAAAAGCTCACCGTCGCATATCCGTCTAACGTCTGGACGGCGGGGCAAGCGACGCCGTTGACGATCACCTTCGAAAGCGGCGGACGCCTGACGGCGCCGGCCTGGCGCATCTGGATCAGCCCCTTCGGTGCTTCGGATTGGCAACCGCTCACCTTCGCACGCGATCAGGTTACCATACCGGCAACGTATGGCGGCTTGTATCAGATCAAGGTGACGCCGGAAGTGGCGCGCTGGCAAGGCGGCGACCCCTCGGAATATCTGGTGCGTGATGTTATTGAAGTGCGCCAGCCGGACAGTCGCGGTACGCTGAATGTCTTCACCCCGAAAAACCGCGTGCATTATGGACGCGGCGAGTCCATTGCGCTCACCGTGCTCGCGCGCGCGGCAGCCATGCCGCCAACGGCCACTCTGGAAGTGTGGGATACGGCGCAACCCGCGAAACCGGTAGCCACTCAGCCATTACCGTTAACGGCCAAAGAGACGCACATCACATTGCCGGCGCGCTATACCGCGGCGTTGCGTCCTGCTACTTACCGGATCATCGCGACGGCGCCTAACTATACCTCCGCGGGTCAGACCATTGATCTCGGGTCGGGGTTGAGCGACGCGTCCCCCTTCCGTATCATGCTGCACGGCGACTACAGCCCCACACGACCGACCGGCGATATCTGGACGGCGCCGGACCTGACGCGGGCGCACCTGACGTGGTCAGCGGCGAATGCGCTGAACTTCTTTGTCGACCGCGCCAACTTCACCTTCGCCCTCGACTGGGCGAACAATGACAGTGGCCGCCCCTTCCTGAATGCGTTGAAAGACCGCCTGGGCAAAGACCCGCTCGGTGTCGCCCCGGAGAAGGCGGAACTGCTCTTCCCGGATGGCGAGACGGTCGCGGCATACGGCGCGGCGGGCATGTCGCATATGAGCCTGCTGTTGAACATGGATGCCGGGTTGCCTATCGGCACTGGTTTTGACAGCCGCACCAGTGCACAGTTCGCGGACAACATCGTGCAGTACACCAATGCGCTGAAGCCTTTTCCGGGGTGGCAAGGCTGGGATTGGGTGGCCAACTGGTGGCTCTTCGACTATGACAAGCGCTTCGCGAATGCCGCGGAGAAAACTGCATACCAGGCGGCCTGGAAACAGGCGGAAGAGACCGGCGCCTGGGACCCGGTGTTGGAAACGGTGGCGGACCGGGGCATCAACTGGCAAGTGGACGCGCAAAAATTCTTCAACGACACGTTGCGCACCGTCGCCCCGGGGAGTACAACCGCCAGCTCCGGCCCGTACCGCCGTCCTGATACCTACAGCCCGCTCAGTTTTGCCAACGTCTGGCAAATCGATCTGCAGTACCAGGCGGAACAGATCACCACACCATATTGGACGGCAACCGCCTACGACTTCTATCACCGTCCCGGCAAACCGGCGTGGTTGCACCCGGAAATGTGGAACGACACCGGCACCGGCGAACAAGTATTGCCGCTCACCTGGTTGGCATTGATGCGCGGCACCGACGGCATCGGAAATTCCGGCTTTTTCCCCAACTGGGGGCAGCAACCGCTGGATTGGCGCCACGGCTATCACGGGCTGCCCAGCGTCTACCGGAATCTGTTCACCACTGTGGCGCCGTTAGGCCCCTGGCTGCAAACCCTGGAACCGCGCGATCCGGTGGCGCTGCTTATCAGTCGTCGCATGTTGAAAACCGACCCGTGGACCGGCATAGGCGGGCGCTACTTTACCCGCCAGTGGGAGGCCTACATGAGCCTCCTCTATGCCCATGTCCCGGCGCAATGGGTCTATCTGGAAGATATCACCCCGACGACCTGGAAACATTTTGCCGCGGTGGTCGCCGTGGGGCAACGCATTAAGCCGGAACCGGAATGGACGGCTGCACTGCAAACCGCGCAAGCCGCCGGGTTGACAATTTTCGCAGACGGCACTTGCCGGCCGGCATTTGTGCCCGGCGCCCAACCGTTGGGGGTGAGCTTCGACGGTATCGAGAAGTTAGCGGCGTTCAATGCCGATTCGGCCTATTGGGAGTTCCCTGATCGGCTGGTCGCCAATGCCCGCGCCCTGGCGCCAGCGCTGGCGGCGTTCCAACCGGTGGCCGTGGTCGACCAGCCCGAAGTGCTGGTGAGTGAACGCGCCGCGGGGCAGGGACGCTTTGTCTGGGTGGTCAATAACACGCACAACCCGCTGCCGCAGGAGATGCTCTACCGCGTCAACGAGGCGATTTCCAGCCAGTTACCGGTCACCGCGCGGGTGAAGTTGCCGGGACTGCGCGGGAAAACGGTGTATGATATGTTCGCCTGGCGCACGGTGACCCCGGATGCGCACGATGAATTGTCGGTTGACCTGCGCACCATGGATGCACGCCTGTATGCCGTGCTGCCGCACCCCATCGCCGCCCTCAATCTGCGTGGTCCGAAGCAGGCGCAGGCCGGACAAGCCATCGCCTGGAGCGTGTCGGTGCTGGACGCCACAGGACATACGCTCGATACGTCATTGCCGGTGCGCGTCACGCTTTCCTCAGGTGCGGAGGTCTTCAATCGGCGCGATACGGTAGCCGTCGGCGCTAATGGCGCCCGGGGAACCTTCACGCTGCCCATCAGCACCGGCAATTCCTCTGTAGCACTGACCGCGACAGAACTGGTGAGTGGGCGCAAATTCATGCTCTTCATCAAAGTCACGCCGGCAAATTCCACCACCTTACTCGCCGACCGCCAATCACCCGCACCGGCGCCGGCGCCGATGGATAACCGCGCCTCCGAACTCCAAGTACAGCGCACTCCGCCGGAACATGCCTTTGGCGCGCGTCTGCGCGACCTGGTGATCAGCGCGGATGGGCAAACCGCTTACGTGAATGCGCTGCAATGGGGGGACAACCTCTACGCGCTGGACCTGGCCACCGGCATGATCAAATGGCAACAACGGATCGGTCAATACTGGGCGATGGGTCCGCAAACCTTCGGCAACGGCGTGGCCGTCGCTGGTTTCGACTTCACCAGCGCTGAAGGATACCACCTGTATACCATGGCGCCGAATGGCCACCCCGACCGGCGCTTCGCCGTCTATGGGCTACCTACGGAAATGCCGGCCCTTTTCACCATCACCGTGACCCCCAACCACCCGACACTGGGGTTCGCCGCCGCGCCGACGGGGGACTGGGTGGCCGCCAGCGGCGACCTGGGGGTCGCCGTGTGGGCGCCGGACGGACGCGTGCTCTTCAGTCTGGATCGCTGGAAAGATGGACAACGCCACGAACCGGCGCGTATCGTGGCGGTCGGCGCCGACACCTTGCTGGTGATCGATGGGTTGACGGTGACAGCGTATGCGCCGCAAACCGGCAAGGTCCGCTGGCAACAAACACTGGCGCAAGATGGCCTGACGCAACAGGTGGTCACCTCCCGCGATGGCGCCACCACAGCGATTCTGACTACCGTAGATGGCGGACGCGTCTACCTCATCCGCGAGGGCAAGATCATTGACGCCGTACCGGTCGGTGGGCAAGAGTTGGCGATCAGCCCCCAGGGTACGGAACTGGCGGTGACGCAGGGGAATCAGTTGAAACTGTTGCGGGCAAATGGCGGGTTGCTCTGGAGCTACAGCAGCGACAGCCCGTTGCACTTCCCACACTTCTCAGTCGACGGCATGAAAATCGCTGTTTCCAGCGAATTGGGGACACTGCTGGTGGCGGACCATGCCGGTACGGAACGACATGAAATGGATCTGGGCTGCGTGGCGCAGACGGCGTGGCTGCCCACCGGCGACCTGCTGGCGGCCACCTGGCTGGGCACGGTGTTCTGCTTTGATACCGCGCGGGGTTTCGTACCGCGTTGGCAGCAGCAGCCCCCACCGGGCAACACCGGCAATCTGGCGCAGCGTCTGCTGTCCCGCGATGGCGTGCCTACCGTACGTATGACCGGATGGTCGAATGCCCTGGCGCCGGACGCCGCGGTCCCCACACCGTTACCGGGAAAAACTTCTGTGTCTATCTATCGCGATCAACCGGCCTTCGGGCCGGATGGCGACCCGAACCGGCTGGTCGATGGAAAACTGCAGGCGCCGTCCCGGCCCTATCTGCCGGTTGGCGCGCTCAATCCGCACATGGGCAACGCCGCGCGCACCGCGATTATCTTCGATCGCGGCAAGAATCTGATTAAACTCACCGCACTCACCCTGTATGAAGACGAAACGCATCCGGAGACATGGTTGCGCGATGCGGAACTGCAACGGTGGGATGCCACCACGCGCACCTGGCTGCCGGTGCAGCGCCTGCTCTCCGACCAACCGGTACACACCCACCTGCTGGCGCAACCGGTGGAAGGATCACGCTTCCAATTATTACTGCCGCCCTTCCCCAACAGCAACATCCGTTTGAAAGAGGTGGTGTTGAGTGGGGAGGATCTGGGGCCGGCGTGGCCGCCCGATGTGCGCGACAAAAAACCGGTGGCGGTGCTCTTCGACGATAATTTACCGGACCTTGCTGGACCCTATGCGAACGGCTTTGATCTGGGGTATCAACCGAAAACCCAGGCCGACAGCTACAGCGGCGCCAGCTATTTCATCTTCGATCCGGCAAAGAACGGCGGACTGAACATGATGCGCCCGATGACCGACATCGACGCCTGGCTGCACCCGCTGGCGGAAAACCCGCAACCCGGACAATATCGCTGGTTGCAGTTGGCCGTCAAGCGCCTGTCTCCCGACTTCAAACAACTGAAAATCTGGCTCGGGCATCCGGACGTCAACCCCTTCGCCACGCTCCCTGTGAAACCCGTCGATGACTGGCAACTGTTGCGTCTGGATCTGTGGGCATTGGCCAAACGCCCGATGAACATTACGCAACTCTGGTTCGGCTTCGACAATGGCCCCGGCGCCATCGACCAGATCGTCCTGGGTCGCACCCCGGCGGATTTGGATGGCGTCGTGCCGTTGCCGAAACAGTAACCCGCATTATTCATGAACGCATGAATAATGCTTCGGTTACCCCGCTTTATTCGCTTCGCGAATAAAGCGGGGTAACGGGTACGCAAAATATACGATAAGGTAATGATTCTTCGCTCCACATGTAATTTGTGCTTGCAGACAGCGACAGGGGGTCGTTCAGGATCACCACCCTATCTCAACGTGTGTGGTTTGGGACGGGTGCAATAATTGTCAATAATTCGTAATGCTGACATTTATTGCCTTTACCCATTGACACCACGGCAAACGAACGGTAAACTTCGCATAGTTTTACCGGTAGTCAGTCCAGCCGCACAATTTTAAGGGAGGTATTACTCATGTCTGCGAAATCAAAAGGGTTTACGCTCATCGAACTCCTGGTCGTAATCGCCATCATTGCGATTTTGGCCGCCATCCTCTTCCCGGTCTTTGCCAAAGCGCGCGAAAAAGCGCGGATGACTTCGTGCCTGAATAACCAGCGCCAGTTGGCCATGGCCTTCACGCTGTATGCGCAGGATCACGACGAATTGCTGCCCACCTCCGATCAGGCGTGGGGCGCGATCAGCATGGACAAAGGAGTACTGGTGTGCCCCACCGCCGGCAAAAAACAGGCCAATGGGTACGCCTATAACTCCAATGTTGCCGGAAAAGCCCTCGGAGAATTGGTGGACCCCACCGGCGCCATCATCACCACGGACGGCGCCAGCTCCGCGACTGCCGACGCCATAGCCAACATTATCTACACCCCGAGCAACATCGTCTTTCGGCACAACGGGAGTGCATCCTTCATCGCCAGCTACGCGGATGGACACGTCGCGAATGAAACCACCATCAATGCCGCCGCGTTCGGCCTTGTGCAGGTCGGCGAACTCAAGTCCACCAATGACTACAACTTCAACCTGACCGTCGACCCGAGCGTCGTCGGAACCAGCGCCGCGCTGGCGTTTACGAAAACATACAGCAACGGCTGGCAGGGCACGTCCATCGCCAGCGGCGATCTCAAACTGTATAATCTGGGCAAGAACGGCTATATCCTCTACAATCACAACAATACCGGCGCGGACATCGCGAAATACCCAACCTCTCCCACGATGACCGTGGCCAGAACCGGTGGGGCGAATAACGCATGGATGAAATTCAAATGGTCGATTCAAGGCGGCGCCGCCGGCGCGGATCCCAGCGGCGCGGTCACCGGTGCAACATATGCGCTCACCAATACCGGCGATGCGTCGGTCACGCATACCCTCACCGTCTTCTGCCCGCAAATCTTCAATAGCACGCGCACCTTCACCATTGCGGTATCCACCAATTCCGGCGCCGGCAAAGAGGCCGTTGCCTCCTCCAGCTATACCGGCGTCAACAGCACGGTGCACCAGTACGAGTTCAAAGGCAACATCAAAATCATCACCACCGGCGCCGACAGTCACGTCGGGGCGATTCTCATCGACTGATTTGGTGTTAACGCAAAAACCTCCTGCATCTGCGCCCCGCCCCTGAGTGATCACCGGGCGGGGCGCAAACACTCAGGGTGGACTTGGGGGATCCGTGGTGAGACGAGCGGTCTACCGAAAAGTGGCGCGGATGCGCACCACGGTCAGGTTATTGGGTAGATGATCTGGATTAATGATCTCGATGCGGTTGTCGAAGATGTAAAGCCGAATGGTGGCGCTCACCAGATAGCCACGATGAATCAGCGCATCGACCAGCAACTCCTCGAACTCCACCGGTCTAATCTACGGTGTCCCGGGCTTGAACAGCAAAAATGGCCCCGTTTCCGGGACCATTCTGCGCTCAATTTCTATGGTGGCCCCGGCCGGATTTGAACCAGCGACACGCGGATTTTCAGTCCGCTGCTCTACCAGGCTGAGCTACAGGGCCATGTAACGGTGTGCAGTATAGCTGATTTCCATGATGGGGTCAATACTCTCGCGGGTATTGAATTTGTCAGATCAACGGGGTTGCGACGAGTTTTTGCTTGCGCCAATTACTTTTTTCGAACTTTTTTTTTAGTTGAGAAGGAATGGGGGGCGTGATAAGCGAAAATGAGATCAGCGCGACTCCGCAGCCCGTTCACGGTGCTCGAGGAGTGCAGTCTAATTTAACCTAGATGAGGAGGAACGACCATGGCAGAGGCTTATTGCGTGAAGTGCAAAGCGAAACAGGAAATCAAGAACCCGCAGGAAGTGACGCTGAAAAATGGCAAGCCCGCCACGAAAGGGCTGTGCCCCAAGTGCGGCACCGCGGTATTCCGCATCGGCAAGAAATAGTCCTCCCGTTCCCGCGCACCTTTTGTGCGCGCCTAGTATTCCGAGGTTAAACTGTATACCCGCGGCTTGCCGCGGGTATACAGTTATTTAGCGCCTGCCCTGAAGTCCGGGATGTTTCATCGCGCGCAGATTTTTGGGGCAGGCGCGCAGCGATTTTCGACTGTATCGAGAAGAGACACACGAGAAAATCGCGACAAAGTCTGGCGCAAAAAGATGCCGCGAGGAAATATGCCGGACTTTGGGACAGGCGCTTTTTATGCCGGAATTACCTGAAGTCGAAACGATTCGCCGCCAGATCGCGCCCTCCGTGGCCGGTCAGCGCATTCTCTCCGCGCAAGTCACCCACCCGCGCGCGGTACGCGGCTATGGCACGCCCACGTCATTCGTCGCCGCGATTACCGGTCGACGCGTGCTGGATGTCCGTCGACGGGGAAAGGTGTTATTGCTCCCATTGGATTCCGGCGACAGTTTGCTGGTGCGCCTGGGTATGAGTGGCCGCCTGCAAGTGGTCGACCCGGACGCGTTGTCGGCGCCGCACACCCATGTGATCCTCCTCCTGGAGAACGGGCGCGAGCTGCGCTTCATAGATCCGCGTACCTTCGGCGGCATGACACTGGCCACCGGACATGATCCCGACCGCATGGTGGAATTGGGCCATTATGGACCTGAGCCGCTGGACGACGCCTTCACACCGGAAACGCTAATGACGATCCTCGCCGCGAAGCGCGCCGGCATCCAGGTCGTGCTCATGGATCAATCGCAAGTGGCGGGGATCGGCAAAATTTATGCCGACGAAGCTTGCTTCCTGGCCGGCATCCACCCGCAGCGCTCCGCTGACTCACTAAGTCCGGATGACATCACGCGCTTGCACGCGGCGATTCGCCAGGTGCTCAGCCATTCCATCCAGGTGCGCGGCACCTCCAGCCAGGATGCGGCCTACCGGGACGCTCACGGCGACACCGGCGGATTTCAGCACTTCTTGCATGTCTATCAGCGCGCCAACCAGGCCTGCCGCGTCTGCGGTGCATCCATCGAGTATCGCCCTATACAAGGCCGACGCATGCATTTCTGTCCGCGCTGCCAGAAATAACCGGGAGCAGCGGAGGTGGCGCGTTCATCCTGACACGCTCCGCGTTCGGACATCACGCACTCAACGGCAACGCTACCGCGGCCCCAGCGCGCGCGGCGCGATAGAGTCCGAGGACCACCTCGGTGGTACGGCGGCCTTCGTGGCCATCAATGGGGTACGGGTCGCCTCCCAATAAAGCCCCGGTGAAGGCGGCCAGCGCGCGGACGTGACTGTTGCCATAACACGGTTTTCCTACCGCCGGCGCTGTTTCCGCGTCGTCATCGGGGAGTTCGTCCGGAAAATCTTCGAGCTGTAAAAAGGTGAACTCATCGGGGAAGCCGGTATTGATGACCGCAGAACCTGCCGTACCATAAATGTGCAGGCGGGTATTCCATTCCAGGTTGGAGGCACTGGTAGCGACGATATGCCCTTGCGCGCCATTGGCAAAATTGAGCATACCGGTGGCCGTATCTTCCACCTCGATCACTTCACCCCAACGCAACGTGGCGATTTGTCCGGTGATGGCGGTGACCGATCCGAAGAGCCATACCAGCAGGTCAATGGTGTGTATCGCCTGATTGATGAGTACCCCCCCACCCTCTTGCGCCCAGGTGCCCCGCCAGGCTTCGCTGTGGTAATAGCCTTCACCGCGATAACACCGTACGTGTGCTCCTCCCAGCAATAATCGACCAAAATGTCCAGTATCCACCAGCCGCTTCAAGCGCACCGCGACCGGATCAAAACGATGCTGAAAACAGACGCCCAACTGTATACCGGCCTCCTCGGCGGCGGTGATCATTGCCGTCATCTCCGCCGGATGCACGGCCATCGGTTTTTCGCAAAAGACCTGCTTACCGGCACGCGCCGCGGCGATGGCCATTTCGGCATGCAGGTAGTGCGGTGTGCAGATGCACACGGCGTCGATCTCCGGACGTGACAGCAATGCCCGATAATCCGTTTCCGTCGGCACATCATACGTCGCGGCTAATGTTGCGGCGCGTGCGGGGACAATATCGCAGACCCCCGCCAGACAGGCGTTGGGCAACTCATCAAGCGCCTGAGCATGCACGGGGCCGATGACCCCGCAACCGATAATGCCATACTGTATCGTCTTCATAAAATATCTCTTTGCCTGAATGGGGAAAAATCCTGCTGAGAGCACCCAGTCCAGATTCTTCATGCCATAATTGACTGTCAGACTATCCCGTAATATTCCGAACTATTCGCATATTGCGGGTATACGACGCGGCGATCTCGGACTACAATATAGCAACCTGCGGAAGCTTTATTCGCTTCGAAAAAAGCGGGTAACCTGCCTTTCGATGGCACAGGGATATTATGCAACAACTCGATCGCACACCAGGCATGTCAATTCCTTCCGCGGCGCAGTTGATCCGCGCCACACCACCTTTATCGCCGACGGACAGTTGGGCCAGGGCCGCGTTTGTTTTCCGACAATCCAACACCGGCGCGCTACCGGTCGGGGAAGCTGGGTATCTCGTCGGTTGGCTGGAGGATACCGATTTATTGGCGGCGGTGGCGGCAGCGGGAGAACAGGCGGAAACACGGACCGTTGCGGAACTCATGTCGCCACTACCCGCGGCGCTCGCGCCGTCTACACCGCTGGCGGAATTGCCGGTATTGCTGGCGCAGACCACGCAGCCCCTGATCCCGGTCCTGCTGGCAGACGGTTACTATCTGGGTTGCCTGCATCGCGCCGATGTCATCGCGGCACTGGCCGGTCGCTTTGCCCCGCCGCGCATTGGCGGGATGGCCACACCGCTGGGGGTATACCTGACGACCGGCAGTGTACATGGCGGTGCGGGGTGGTGGGGATTGGTACTGGCCGGTGCGCTCATGGCGCTGATGCTGTGGGTGACGCAAACGGCACTGGTACTCGGGACGGCCGCCCTCTATCACGCTACACATCTGATCTTCTGGAAAATCCTTTCTGCCACGATGGCCGGCGCCCAGGGGGTGCTTACATCACCGGTGGAAAGCCTGGCGTATATGCTCATCGGCATCGTGCTGGTCGTCGCGGTCTTCCTGGGCCTATTACGCGTTACTCCACTCATGGCCGGCTACCACGCGGCGGAACATCAGACAGTAAACGCTATCGAAGCCGGCGAACCCTTGACGTCGGAGGCTGTGGGCCGCATGTCGCGTGTCCATCCGCGCTGTGGCACCAATTACTGGGGCATTTTTCAGCTCACTTACCTGGGCATTTCGCTGCTCGCCATGGTGTTGGCCTCGACATCAGGACGCCAGAACTTGCCTACTGTTGCCGGGGTTGCGGTATTTGTCGCACTGGCGGTTGCGCTGTATTGGCGCAAGTTCGGCGCCTGGCTGCAGTTGTATTGCACCACCCGCCCCCCATCGCACGCGGAAATCGCCAGCGGTATTCATGCTGGACAAGAGATACTGCAGCGTGCCCTAACGGCCCCCGCACGTCCAATCAATCTATTACAGCGCATCTGGGCTATGGGGCTCCCGATGGTGATGTTAGGCGCGATGCTGACCATGATGTTTCTGGGTGTAATTGGTGCACCTATAGACTCCTGGTGGCAATCCCTGGTAAAGTAATGGTTCTGTGATCGATAGCCCGGATTATTCATGAAGTTATCGACTGCCGGGCTAACTGCGGCATTATTCGAAATGTTATGAATAATGCCGGACAGACAAGGTGGTTCCCGATGTTCACCCCCCGGCCTGCGTTGAGAAGTCGGTGGTATGGTGGCGATGAACCTGCATCTTTCACGGAATCACAGCATCGACAGATGCTAGACGTTTTCGAGAGCGAGCAAATCGTATGATCAAGCAAGTATTGGCCACGGCGTTTACACGCGCCGCGGAGGAGGCACGAGACGCGGGACGCGTGCATTTTGACACGTTGCCGCCCTTTATTGTCGAGCGACCGGCGAACCCGATCTATGGAGATTTCTCCGTGAATCTGGCCATGGTTTTGGCCAGCCAGGCAAAAATGGCGCCGCGCCAGGTGGCGCAGGCGCTGGTGGAATTCGTACGCTTGCCGGACCGCGTGTTAGAACGCATCGACATCGCTGGACCGGGATTTTTGAATTTATACCTGGCGCCGACCTGGCTCTATGAGGTGGTGCGGGAAATTCACCATCAGGATGCGGCCTACGGTCGCGGCACCCTGGGACACGGAAAACGCGTGCTGGCGGAATATGTCAGCGCCAACCCCAACGGTCCGCTGAGCATCCCCCACGGTCGTGGGGCGATTATCGGCGACGTGCTCTGCAATGTACTGGATGCCGCAGGCTACCAGGTGTCGCGAGAATTTTACGTCAACGACGCGGCAACCAGCACCCAGATGGTGCGCTTTGGCGAAAGTCTGGTCATCCGCTATCTGCAGGAACTCGGTCAAACGCTCGATTTCCCCGAAGACGGCTACCACGGCGCCTATGTCATCGACTTTGCGCGTTCCATTTATACGCGAGATGGCGACAAATATCTGTCGATGGACCCGGCGGAGCGCCTGGAACTCTTCACGACACTGGGCAAAGAAGCGATGATCGATTGGCAGCGTGAAGTGTTAGCCAGTTTCGGCGTGGTCTTCGACACCTGGTTCCGCGAGAGTACATTGTTCGCGGAGGATGCGGTAGACAAAGGCCTGCGTTTACTGGAAGCCCGCGGTGAAACCTACGAGTCCGAAGGCGCGGTCTGGCTGTCCTCGATGAAATATGGCGATGATAAAGACCGCGCATTGGTACGCACCAATGGCAAACCGACTTACCTGGCCTCGGATGTCGCATACCATCTGAAAAAATTTGAACGCGGGTTCGATATCCTCATCGATATTTGGGGACCGGACCACCACGGGTATATTGGCCGCACGAAAGCCTCAATGGCGGCGCTGGGATATAGTCCCGACCGTCTGCACGTGTTGATTTACCAGGTAGTGCGTCTGCTGCGCAACGGGGAATTTGTGATGGGTGGGAAACGCAAAGGCGACATTATCCTGCTTTCAGAACTCGTCGAGCAGGTTGGTCGCGATGCGGCGCGCTACTTCTTCCTCCTGCGCAGTGCGGACAGCGACTTGAACTTTGATTTGGATTTGGCGATCAAAGAAACGAACGACAATCCGGTTTACTATGTCCAATACGCCCACGCGCGCATCGCCAGCATCCTGCGCACAGCCGAGGAAAAGGGGATTGCATTGCCGGATGCGGCGGCGACTGACCTGTCGTCAATTACCAACGATGCGGAAGTTGCGCTCATCCGCCGGCTGACCGACTACCCGGAAGAGATCGCCACGGCCGCGGAACTCTATGAGCCACACCGACTGACGCGCTATGCACAGGATTTGGCGCGGGATTTCCACATCTTCTACGACCGCTGCCCGGTCCTGAAAGACGAGACGCCGCCCGAAACGCGCGACGCCCGATTGGTACTGGTAGCCGCGGCCAAGATCACGTTGCGGAATGTCCTGACGCTGCTGGGTATCAGCGCCCCGGAGCGCATGTAACTATACAGAAGCCAGCTTTATTCACGAAGCGAATAAAGCTGGCTATAGGCTCATTCTTTGACTTGACCGGAAATACCGTCTGCGTGTATTTCCGGTCAAGTCTATTCTTTCGGCAACTTCTCCGCCCGTTTTCGTCGCTTACGGGTAGATGATTCATATTTTCGCACGGCGTCCGCAAAGCGCAGATCTTGCCAGATCGGTTCGAAGAGCGGTTCGTTAATGAGCAGGCGCGGGTCATACCCCTGCTGGCTGGCCACATCCAGATCGACAAAGGCGTCGTCCATTTTCCCGGATTGGGCGTTGAGCGCCGCGCGCACCAATCGTCCCCACATGTGACGAGGCGCCTGCGCGAGCAACGCCTGGACCTGCTCCTCAGCTTCGCTATACCGCTCCAGGCGCAGACAGGCCAGCGCCAGCATCCACATGCCATTGTCGTTGTCCGGTTGCAGGCGCACGGCTTCCATCAGCACGCCGCGCGCATCGGCAGGACGCTCCAAATCCAATAACAACAGGCGACCCAGATGAAACCAGGCGGTTCCGTCCGTGGGTTCCAGTTCAGTAGCCCGGTCATAACCGGCCATGGCTTCCGGATAGCGTTTCAGCGCATGCAAGGCCTGACCGCGGTTGAGCCAGAGGATGTAATCGTCGGGGAATTCGCGCAACGCGCGGTCCGCCGCTTCCACCGCCTCCTCATAGCGCTCCGTCATCCCGTAAATGGCCGCTAACGCGTACCAGGCGACGCCCAACGCCGGTTCGCAACAGATCGCCTGGGCCAACGCGCGTTCACCAGCATCGATATCACTTGTTTCCATCGCCAACCGCCCACGCGCATAGAGGAGTTTCGCGGACTTGGGCTCTTTATCCAGTAACGCATCAACCCCGGCGCGCGCGCGCGCGATATCATTCATATTCGCGGACAATTCAACGAGGTTGATCACCGCGTCGATGCTGTCCGGGTTGAGTTCCAGGGTGGTCAGATAATCTTCCACCGCGGCGGGGAACTCGCCGCGCTTTTCGTAAATCATCCCGCGCGTGTAGTAATTAATGCCGGCATCCGGTTCCAGCGCTATCGCTTCCTCAATGGTGGATAACGCTTCTTCATGCCAACCCAGGGCATCCAATGTGCTCGCACGGTTATGTAAGAGGTTAGGCGTCGCGCCTTCCAGGCGTTCCAACTCCGCCCATTTTCCCAGGGCCTCTTGATGGCGTCCCAGGTAAGAAAGACAGGCGCCGTGCAACCGGATGATGTCCGGGTCATCGGGGAATTCAGTAAAGAGCGGTGCGGCGATCTGCTCCGCTTCCTCATAGCGCCCGACATCGCATAAATCAACCGCCAGGTAGTAGCGACTGTCCACATCCTCCGGATCCATGGCGAGGGCCGCTTCCCGGGCGGGTATCGCTTCCGCAATGCGTTCCAGGCGTTCCAGCACTTCGCCATAGACTGCCTGGGCGCCGGCATCCATGGTGTCCAGTTCAATCGCGCGCAAGGCGCAAATGAGGGCGTCCTGATGGTATTCGTGCAGGGAGAGATGACGTGCGGCATCCACCTGAATATCAATATCCTCTTTGTTCTCATCCGCCGCGGAAATTAACTGAACAACTGCGTCTTCAATACGTCCAAGTTGTCCCAACGCCACCCCGCGAAAGATCATCTCCCAGGCGTGATGCGGCTCCAAACGGCGTGCCTTGTCCAGTAAGACCAGCGCCTCTTCGGCCTTTTGCTCCTGCAACAGCATTTCGACTTCCGTCAGGAGTTGTTCGATTTCATGTTCGAAGGATGTCATCGTGTGTGGTGCTACCGCTCTTCCACTATCGCAGCGCGTCGTTTGCGCTTATTTTTCTTATTCCCATTCGCCAAGACTTGCATACCTGGTTGGTCAATAAATCACGGGTAACCGGAGGGTAAGGGAAGTCTGGTGATCACCAATTCAGGAAGCCCGGATGCAAGTGTACCTCAGTGTCGCGGGATGTTCCCGCAGACGCTATTATACTCTTCTTCGTCCCATATCGGAAGTAGTTCGTCGGTCAATAGCCTGTCAGTCGTCGGCAACAGTGGGGTAGGACATTCGCATGCGCATCACGCTGAAAACCTGTTCATCAGGCGCGCGAGGGGTAACCACAGAGAGGCGGAGTCGTGGGTTCGTGCAATGATGACAAGGGTGCCGAAGCACACGAGCCGAGAGAATGAAGAATCCCGTCATTCAGGCTGATGCGCGCGGGACGTTCACTCGCTTGTAGCACAGGAGTTCCCGGCACAGCCATCGCGTGTGGCTGATCAATATTCATACCGTGAGCGCGGTCGGTGCGTAACTCGCCCGCTCCTCATGCATATTGTCGCGACCGCACGTAATGCAGGCCGAAATGCAAGGCGTCGCAGAGCGCTTCCAGACTGGCGAGGATGATATTTTCATGTACGCCGACCGTATGCCAACTCTGCCCGTTGGCGTCCGTGGTTTCGACCAGCACCCGCACACGGGCCGCGGTACCGGCGCGGACGTTCACCACGCGCACTTTGAAGTCGGTGAGGCGGAATTTCGTCAACTGTGGGAAGTGCGGTTCCAATGCTTTACGCAAGGCGCCGTCCAACGCGTGCACCGGACCATCGCCATCCGCGACGGTATGCGCTTCCTGATGACCGATCTTCACGCGTACAATCGCCTCTGACAGCGGCCGTGTGCCGATAATATGCCCGCCGACGATCACGCGAAAATCAACCACATCGAATTCTGGAACAAACTCTCCCATGCACCGGCGAATGAGCAGTTCAAACGAGGCTTCTGCGGCTTCGAATTCGTATCCTTCATGCTCATGTTCTTTGAGACTGGCCAGGATTTCCGCGGTCATCGGGGCTTTCTTGTCCAGCTTGATACCCATACGCCGCGCGCGATCGACGACCGTGCTGCTGCCGGATTGGTCAGAGACTAATAAACGCGTGATATTGCCTACCACCTCGGGCGGCACGTGTTCATAACTGCGTTTGAGTTTGATCACCGAGTCAATGTGCACCCCACCCTTATGCGCGAATGCGGAATTCCCGACGAACGCCTGGTATTCCGGTGGGTTCATATTCGCGATCTCCGCCACGAAATGGGCGGTTTCGGTGATTTGGGCCAACTTCCCCTCCGGTAGGACAGGGTACCCCATTTTCACTTCCAGTGTGGGGATGATCGAGCACAGATTCGCGTTGCCACAACGCTCACCATAGCCATTGATGGTGCCATGCACCATGTCGGCGCCGTGTTCCACGGCGATAAGCGTGTTGGCAACCGCCAACTCGCTGTCATTATGGGCATGAATACCCAGCGGGATCGTGGTCACTGCTTGCACTGCGCGCTGTGCATCGATGATTTGTGCCGGTAGCGACCCACCGTTGGTATCACACAAGACGATCCAGTGCGCCCCGCCGCGTGCCGCCGCCTGAATAGTGGCCAGTGCATAGTCCGGGTTGGCGCGATATCCGTCGAAAAAGTGTTCGGCGTCGTAGATCACTTCAACGCCTCGACCATGCAGGAAGGCGACGGAATCCTCGATCATGCGTAAATTCTCGTCCAGCGGAATTCGCAGTGCCTCGGTGACATGTAAATCCCAGCTTTTTCCAAATATGCAGACCGTGGGTGTGCCCGCGTCAAGGAGTTGCAGCAATTGCTTGTCCGCGCTCGCGTCTCCACCACTGCGGCAAGTGGAACCGAAGGCCACCAGTCGCGCATACTGCAGCGGTATCCCGCGCATCTCTTCAAAAAAGGCAATATCCCGCGCATTACTCGGGGACGGCCAGCCGCCTTCAATGTAGGCCAATCCAAGGTTGTCAAGCTGTACGGCGATCCGCACCTTGTCCTTCACGGACAAGGCCATCCCGGACATCTGCGCTCCATCGCGCAGTGTGGTATCGAAGAGCATTATTCGTCGCACAGCACTAACCTCCAGCAGGGGTAGCCCGCTTTGTTCGCGAAGCGAATTAAGCTTCGGCTAACCAAAGCTTTGTTCATGTGTTCATGAAAAATGCGGGTAGCGAGTATTATAGCAAAAGTCAGATTGCCGTGACAATCGTCACGGCAATTTTAATAAATGATAAGTAGAGCATGTCCCAAAGCATATATGCGCAAGGGGGCAGGCTTTCCGCCTGCCCCCTTGCCACCGAACTGCAAAGAACTCGGTTATTTCCGCGCCATGACCGCGTGCACTGCTTTGGCGACGTCGGCGGCTGTCAGTCCATATTTGACCATCAACTCGTCAGGTGTGGCGGATTCGGCGTAGCGGTCGCCGATATTAACAAATCCCATCGGCACCGGATAGTGTGCCGCGACGACTTGCGCGACCGCCTGTCCGAGTCCGCCATGGTTAATGTGTTCTTCCGCGACAACGATCGCGCCGGTTTCTTGCGCCGCGGCAATGATGATGGCTTCATCCAACGGTTTAATGCACGCCATGTTGATCACGCGGACGGACAGGCCGTCAGCAGCCAGACTCTCCGCGGCGTCCATGGCGGCTCCCACCAACAGGCCGATAGCAATTACAGTGACATCGCGGCCCGCGCGCACTACATCACCTTTGCCGATAACGAATTCCGCTTTGCCGTCAGGATAAATGATCGGGGATTTCGGGCGGCCGGCACGCAGGTAGACCGGGCCTTTATGGTACGCGGCGGCGCGCACGGCCGCATGCATCTCCGCTTCATCGGCGGGGACGATCACGGTGAAGCCGTTCAAGGCGCACGCCAGCGCCAGGTCTTCGATCCCTTGCTGGGACACACCGTCTTCGCCGATACTGATGCCGGCATGCGTACCGCAGAACTTCGCGTTTTCCCCCTGGTATGCTATCGACATGCGTAATTGGTCGAAGCCTTTACAAATAAGGAACGTCGAAAAACTGGAGGCGAAGGGCAGCAGGCCGCTGGCCGCCAAACCGGAGGCGACGCCCACCATGTTGGCTTCGCTAATGCCCATATTAAAAAAGCGCTCCGGGTACTTGTCGCCGAACTTCTTGCTCATCGTGGACTTGGACAGGTCGGCGTCCAGTACCACCATCTCCGGGATTTCCGCGCCCAGGGCGGCTAACGCTTCGCCGTAAGCCTCGCGCGTTGCTTTGCCAAGTTGCATATCTATACTCCTTCGGAGTGATCCGTCATACACTCAATACGTCGCTGGAGAGGACAACCCGCTCCATCCGTCATTTATGCCAATTCCGCGAGGGCGCGGGCGCATTCATCGGCGGTAGGTGCTTTGCCATGCCATTCATTGTTGCAGGCCATGAACGAGACGCCTTCGCCTTTGATGGTGTTGGCCACGATGCATACCGGCTTGTCGGTAACACCTTTCGCTTCTTCGAAAGCCTGTAGTATTTCTGCCATATTATGGCCGTTGATCTCAATGACATGCCAGCCGAAGGCCACCCATTTGTCCACTACCGGCTCCCAGTTCAGGATCTCGGCGATGGTGCCGTCGAGTTGGCACTTGTTATAGTCGAGAATGGCGATGAGGTTGTTGAGCTTGCGCGCCGCGGCGCTCATCGCGGCTTCCCAGACCTGACCTTCTTCGGCCTCGCCGTCACCGAGCATGACATACACTTTATAGTCTTCGTGTTTGATTTTTGCGGCCAGCGCCATGCCCATGCCCACGGAAAGCCCCATACCGAGTGAACCCGTAGAGGCTTCCATGATCGGAAAATCGGCCTTAGAAGGATGCCCTTGCAGCGGGCTGCCCAGCTTGCGCAGCGTCAATAATTGCGCAATGGGGAAATACCCCGCTTCCGCCAGCGCGGCGTAGAGCACGGGCACCGCATGCCCCTTACTCATAATGAAGCGATCGCGGTCAGCCGCATGCGGGTTGGCCGGGTCGTGCCGCAACACCCCGCCGAAATACAATGCGGCCAGGATATCCGCCGCGGATAAGGATCCACCCGGATGCCCGGATTTGGCAGCGGTGACCATCTCCACTACATGACGCCGCAGCGCCTTCGCCTTGTCTTCCAGGGCCGTGATGGAGGCTTCCGTTTGAGACATAGTCATGGGCCTTTCACTCCTCGTTGGTAGAACTTACCAGGACTTATGCTGGAGAGCTTATTGCCTTCACCCCAACCCCTCTCCACGATGAGAAGAGAACAAGTCCTGCATACAATCGGCGACCCCGCGCAGGATCGCCGGAAACAGGGGGGAGTATACCATATTCTGATCGAGAAACCAATGTGGGAGGTGGGGAAAGCGAACAAAAATTGCGTTAATAGAGCGTCACCCCCGCGAGAATATCCCCGGTGCTGAATTGGGATATTCCGGGGCCACCTCGCGGACCGCCTGGCTGTTGTCTACCCTCAGCACTGGGGACACCGCCATTGTCTTTCCCATCAGGCCCTACGCTGTAAAGCCGATAACCGTCCGGCGTGCGCGTATAATGTAGTTGGCCGTCGACGGCGAAGGGGTCTATCGGCACAGCATGCAGGTACCCGGGCGCCAGGTTGGCCAAGGCCGGAGGATAGGCGCCATGTTCCGCGCGATAGGTCTGCAATGCCAGCGCGACGGTGAGCAGCGCATTCTGCACCTGCTGCTTCTCAATCTGCAGACGCATATCGGGGTATACCGTCCACAACTGTGTTAACAGCCCCGCCGACGGCGTTGGAAAGGTGTTGCGCATATAATACGGACATCGCGCATTGGCTATTTCGGCATCGTAGATCGCAGAGACATCACGGATGAATGCGCGTTTGCTGGTCAGATATAATCGCAACCATCCCGTGACTGGTGACGCGTGTGTTGAGTCGGTGGAAAGCGACCGCACGAGCTCTCGCCACCGCGGGTCCCGTTGTAGATCCGCGAAATATGACAGGGACTCCCAGCGCTCATTTTCCAGCGTCGCTGCGAAGGGGACGCGCGCGCGCCAGATGGCCTCCATCCGCGCGGTGGCGATGCGCGCCTGCAAGCGGGAAAGATGGGGGATGGCCGTCCAGGCGTCCAGGCGCACGCTATTGCTGATTCTGGCGCCCATTAATGCACTATTGCACCCGCCGCCGCGCGCGATATCAGCGCCGAGGTGCAGTGCATCCAGGTTATACGACAACGCCTCATGCCACGCCCCGCGTTGCGCCGCGCATGTGCCAACCAGGCGTAAGAAATCAGCGAGGTGGCCGAGACACGGTAATGCCTTATTCTGCGGGCCTGCCGGCGGTTGCTGATAGGGATAGGCGAATCCCTCGTGCAGCAGAGTTAGCGCTGTATGGTTGGCGCGCACCAATGCGTCAATTTCAGAAAGTGAAATCGGCGGGGGAAGCGGTGGTGCAGGCATCGGGTGGGCTGCGTGAGGAACTCCGCCAATAGGCGCACCTGCCGGAATCGAGTCAGACTTAGCCCGCGCGGGGTCGTACATTCCTTCATGATATAAAAATTCAAGTGCTGTCGCCAGACGCAAGGTGGGTAAATCGGTGAGTGCCTTCGCGGCCCGCATGTCGTAGTCGAAAGCATTGGGGGTGGGCAGTACTGGCACGGGTGCATGTACGACCGGCGGGATGTTAAGATATGCCCAGCCGATTCCCCCCCCGAGTGCCAGCACGCCGCAAAGGGATGCACAGATGATCAATACGCGTTTCGGAGTATTGAGTCGCGCGTACCATTCGTTACACGCCCACTGTTGGGGGGAATTACGATTCATCAATGGTCACACAGTTGCGCCCTGCGGCTTTACTGCGATACATCAGGGTGTCAGCCCGTTTAATCAACCGGTCGATGGTGTCGCCAGGCCGAGCGAGCGTGGCGCCAACGGAAACCGTGATGCGCACGGTACCTTGTCCGGTGTCCAGTGAGGTTTGTTCCACCAGCGCTCGGAAACGGTTCGCAATCGCCAATAAGTGCGCTTCAGTGACGTTGACCACGATGGCGATAAATTCTTCACCGCCCCAGCGACCTAATACATCAAAGGGACGGGAGTTCTGCAGCATGGTGCGTCCCACCATCTTCAGCACCTCGTCGCCGATATCATGCCCGAGATTGTCATTGATGCGCTTGAAATGATCAAGATCGACAAACATCACGCCGAAAGGCCAGGAATAGCGCAACATTTGGTCCAGCCAGATGCGCAGATTCGCCTCGGTGAAACGGCGATTGCCCAGTCCAGTGAGCGAATCGATGAACGCCATTTCCTCGAAACCGCGCGCACGAGCCAACGCGGCCGCTTTCTCCGTATTGTCGTTGAACGCTTCGATGGCGCCGATCACGTTGCCGTCGGCATCGCGAATCGGTGAGACGCGCACGGATACCGGCAGGCGCGACCCATCATGCAACAGTAGATACATGTCCGCATCGTGCGCTTCTCCGTCCGCCAGGGTGCGCATCACCGGACAGATTTCCGGTGTGGGCGGACGGCCATATTCATCAACATGCTGCAGCAGTTGCCCGTGATAAGATGTCCCCAATATCCGGCTGGCCGGAAAACCAGTCAACTTCTCCGCGCCGGGATTCCAGAAGGTGATACGCGCCGTGGCGTCAACCACGAGCACACCTTCTGCCAGGTGATCGATGATCGTTTGGTATAACCAGCAGCCAGGCTGACATAATTCATTTCCCACGGAGGGTACTTGCGCCATAATACCGGGGCCTCCAATGCCGTTGTATCTATCCCGCTTATTCGCTAAACGAATAAAGCTTCGGTTAGCTAAGAGATGAAAAATGTGAAGACTATACCCGCATTCGCGTGGCGACACGCCGGCTATTGCCCGTGGCATGCCATACGCCGGTGTCTTCCGATGCGCCGAACTGCAGCGTGCTGGTAGACGTACTGCGAATCGTGACCACCAGTTTGCCGGCGTTCTTCGGCAACGCGGCGTCCGCACGCGTGGTAAAGGTCTCGGTACCGCTGATATCCAGCAGGGTCGCCGCATCCACCACACGCGACCCCGTGATGCCGGCATCGCGCACCGTCCAGGAAAGCTGTGCGCCTTCGTCATTCGCATCCGCATTGAACATCGCCGTCAATCCCCGACTCATCGCTTTTTTATCGATCTCCGCCTGATAGGTAAGCGTCACGGCCTGCCGTCCCTCCACTCGCAACCCTTCGCCCATTTTGGTTGACTGCGTGTAGGGTCCCAGTTTGCTGTCCGGCAGGAAGGTAAGACCACGAGTCGTCCAGGTATCACCCGGAGTAACCAGGCGGCCCAGCAACGCGTCGACTTCAACATCCCATGTGCTGCGGATCGATTTCGTCAACGTGTCCAGGTCGAGCATATTCCCAAGTTCTTTCTGATCTGTCGCGGACAGATTGCTGTGCCCGAAGGCGATAACCTGCTCGATGCCGGCGATCGATTGCAGTTTGCCGTTTTTATCCGCGTGATACGTGATGGTATGGTTGAGCAGGCATTGATCGAAGGGTTCCGGGTCGTCAGCATTGCCGTCCTTCTGCACCCGCACTGAAAGTAAAGTTTCGCTGATGGTGAACCCCTCGGGCACCCTGGTCACTTCATATTTCACATGTTTCTCGGATTCGAGCCGTTCCGTATTCTCCATCTTGCGCATGGGAAAAGCAAAGGAGCGTACGGTTGATTCCGTGATCGTCTCCACAGCAACGATGCTGTCTTTCACGTTAAATTGCAACCGGGTGTCCTTCGGTTTCGCGGTCACCGGCAGTACAAAACCACACAGACATACCAGCCAGATTCCCCAACAAAGGTTACGTGTACTCGTCATCATCCGTCCTTCCGCGCGGGGTCCGCAGTCGCTGGATTGCCCGCACGTTATTTGTCTGGTCTTCCTTTCTTTCGAGGTGCACCATGTGCGTTCCTGCCGGTTCGTGGCGACGCTCTTGGTTACGAGTAGTGGAAAGACTTTTCAGGGCAACGTCCTGGGGAAAAAGTCACCGGAGACATATCGTGATCTGCAGTGCATTAATTCACAGAGGCATGATTCATGTGGGTGATCCGGGACGGCGCCGATTTTCCCTACTACCCGTTGCGTCACCGACGGGCATCAGCTATAATACCATCCGGACTTTTACCGTATGCGGTCATGTAGCGCCGGTTTCTCTCGCCTCATCCGACGCGGTTGAAGAGTCACTTGTCTTAGCCCGGATTTTTCATGAAGTTATTGACTGCCGGGCTAACTGTGGCATTATTCGAAATGTTATGAATAATGCAGGTTAGAGAAGGATACGCGACATGACGCAGACTCCCCGCTATTCCCGTGTGTTGATTAAGCTCTCCGGTGAAGCGCTGGCTGGCGAGCGCGGCTATGGCATCGATCCGGATGTCGTACTTGAAATGGCGGAAGAGTTAAAGGCGATTCACAATAATGGGATTGAAATCGGCGTGGTCGTCGGGGGCGGCAATATCTTCCGCGCCCGCACCGGCACCAAGCATGGCGGGATTGAACGCACCACCGCGGATTACATGGGGATGCTCGCCAGCGTGCTGAACGCTCTGGCCATGCAGGATGCCCTGGAGAAAGTCGGCGCGCAGACGCGTGTGCTTTCTGCCATTGAGATGAAAGAAGTCGCCGAACCGTACATCCGCCGTCGCGCAATTCGCCATCTGGAGAAGGGGCGCATCGTAGTCTTTGCCGCCGGCACCGGCAACCCCTATTTCACTACCGATACTGCCGCCGCGCTGCGAGCCGCGGAGATCGGTGCGCAGGCGATAATCAAGGCGACGAATGTAGAAGGCGTCTACGACCGTGACCCCAAGGTTGACGCCAATGCCCAACTCATACCGCGTCTGACCTACATGGATGCGCTCAGCATGGGTCTGCGCGTCATGGACGCCACCGCCATCTCCCTGAGTATGGAGAATAACATCCCCCTACTCGTTATCAACATGCGCAAAGCCGGCAACCTGATGAGAGCGATCATGGGTGAAACTGTTGGCAGCACTATCGTGGCGGATGTGAATGTGTAAACTCGCGATAGTCACGAAGCGTCTTCCGCTTTGACGCACCGAATCAGGACTTTCGCTTGCTAGCGGATTACCCTCACCCCAACCCCTCTCCCCGAGGAGAGGGGAGCAAGCGAAAGCGAAAGTCCTGCGAATTATTCTTCACCTATCATCGTATGGAAGGCGCTTACCGTACAGCGGTAATCCGCGCCACAAACTCCTCAATGATCGGCTGGCTGTCCAGCACGGCGATTTCCAGGTGATAGGACACCGATTCGCCAGGCTGCAGGAAGCGCAGGCGACCGGCGGTGCGCTCAGCGGCACGCCCCATCACCAGACAGTTGCCCGGTTCCAGCCCCAATACGTAACTGCCGTACCCCATCTGCTTCCACTCGGTGAAATAAGGCAAGGAGTGTTTGTCATAGGTCAAGCCGATGCCCAGCCCGCCAGCCAATTCCGGATTGATCAGCGCCACGCGCACCTGGCCGGCATTGTCTGCGACCATCTCATGGAAGAAACACTGCTCTGCATATCCGGGTTCCGGTTGTTGAAAGACGCCATAGGCGGTCACCCCGGAAGCAGCATGCGCATCGCGCGGCGTCACCTGCCGACTGCTGGTGACGAGTTGTGTGGCCGGCCCAAGAAATGGGAAGCCGAAGTTGCAATGATACAACATCATATGTGGCGCCGGTTGCCCCCCCAAATTCTCCACGGTGTCGTCCAACGCCAGGCAGTTGCTCCCCAATTGTGTTGAGATTTGCCGCGTCAAATGGAGCGGACTGCTGAAGAGGGCCCCTTCCGTGAGCGACCCTTTGATATAGCACCAGCATTCGTCCCCCTGCCACTCGTGCCAATACCCCACTTCCGCGGCCGGCAATGCCGAGACCCGTCCATGCAGGCCGAATTCTTCACCATCTTCCCGACTCGGTGCGCCGCAGTAGCTGAGGCCGCAAGTAGTGACCAGACCGCCAGGGAACGTTTGTAACCAGCCGGGCCCTTGCGACTCATAATATGCCGGGTGCGCCTGCCCGCCGGGGGTGAGAAAGGCCAGAGATTGCCCGTGATAGCTGGCGTGGGTGATATCCAGGGCGCGATCCGCCAGCACGGTAAACGACAGTCCGGCGCCGGTGCTGACCTCGAAACCACGCACCCCGCGTTCGCGCCCCGCCACCAATTCCATGGGACGAATGCCACCTAACTGCGCCAGATTGCCAACATACCCTTGCATTTCCTGCCGGGTCCACTCGCGACCGAAGAGCTGTACCACGTCGCTACCTCCTTATTCGTATTTTCAACACAAATCGCCCCCGCCCTGGTGTACGACACGCTATGTGCCGCGCATTAGGGCGAGGACGAAGGCATTTCCAGTCACGCGCTACCGTTTGTGCGCATGAAGTGAGTTATAACTCCATATCCGCGTCTTCAAACGGCGGTAATTCCTTCTCATTGAACGCGATAGCGATCCGTGTGATACGGCGGATACGTAATTCTCCATCCTTCTGAACGTGCACAAAAATGAATTGGCCCGGCGTCAGATCGCGCATCGCCAAACGCTCAATCTGGATGAAGCGCGACTGTGCGCGCGTCTCGACTTCCACCGTCTTCCCCTGCACGGTGATCGTCAACGGATTGGCGCCTGTCACGTCGCCGACTAATTCCAGATAGTTATTGCTGTCGCCGGTGCGGTCGGCATAGCGGCGAATCGTTGACGGCACACGCGGACTGATTTGCAGGACGTCGCGGAGCAGTATCACCTTATTCGGCGTCTCCACCGTCGTCGCGGGCACACTGACCACCAAACGTACATGCGCGCCGCGCGTCACCTGTCCGATGCCTACCCGCCGAACACCCAACACAGGGATGCGCTCGGTGGTGGCGACATCCTGATCAATCTCGCGCCAGCACTTCAAGCGCTCGACCATTTCGCGGGCCTTACGTGCGGTCTCCAGGAGTTCATCGCGCCGCTGTGGATTATGGGCTTTCGCCGCTTTCGCTTCAGAATCGGTGATGACTTGATTGAATTGGGCGATCTGCAACGCCATGTCATCCGGCACTTTACCCGGCGCGCTTGGCGAGTTCGCCAACAGATACAGGCCCAATTTGACTTGATGCGCGCGTTCGTCGACCGAGAGTACCTGCCCGGCAAGACTGTTGGCATCGACATGCTGGGTCATTGCCGGACGCACCAGCACCAGCGTGAATAATAATATTGCGACTGACAGGCATTTCCATCTCATAGTCATCACCTCATTGTGAATCCGGCGTATTCATCGAGATTGTGCGCGTGGGGACACGCACGCACCCCTACACGGGAATCATGAATACCCCGAACTAACCTTCGGAATCCAACGACTCCTGGGCCATTTTATAGAGCGCATCCCCGGAGGCCAGCAGGGCGTCGGGAGTCGGCACCGTTTCATACGATGCTTTGTAGGCTTCGTAAGCCGTTTCGGTATCGCCGACCGCTTGCGCGGCTTTGCCCGCGGAATAGAGGGTCGCCGCGACGAACGTCGGATGCTCAATCACCGTGGGTTGCTCTTTCGCCGGCTCTTGCGGCGCGGGTTTCTGGAGCGCCGGCGCCGCGGAATTTTCCATCTGCCAGACTGACAACGGTTGCTCGTCCAGCGTATTATGAATCGCGATTGGCGTCGGCACCGACCGGTCGGGATGGGCAGCAATTACCCGCGGTGTGGTGGAATCCGGCGCGACAATGTTGGCTGGCGCGGGACGGAAGTATGCCAGCACGCCGGTCATCCCTCCGGGGGTCGCCAGGGCAAGAATGAGCGTCAACGCCGCTGCCGCCGTGGCCACGGATGCGCACGCCCAGGCAAACGGCGCCCAGACCGAAGGGCGGCGCACCGGACGCACCCCTTCGGAGAGCACCAGACGCATAATGCGTTCGGTGCGTCCGGGAGCCTCGGCAAGTGCCGGATCATTGGTATACACATTGCGCAACAAGGCTGTTAACGCCGGGTCGCGTAAATCGTCTTCAGCTTCAAAACGTCGGGTCATGGCGTCCCTCCCTCCTCCGCCGGCAGTATCAGGTCTTCACCAATTTCTGCCATCACCAGCTCCTTCAGCCGGTGGCGGGCGCGATGCACACGGCTCTTGGCCCCGGCCAGTCCGCAGCCCAGTACCTGTGCGATCTCTTCAAGCGGTCGCTCTTCCAAATAAAACATCAACACCGCGGTACGCTCCTTCGGCGACAGCTCCTGCAAACAGCGCAACACGACATCTCTTCGGCTGTTGGCCAGCATTTGCTCTTCCGGCGATGCGGTGGTCGCGGGCAATTCGTGTATTTCGTCTAATTCGACTGTCGGTCGCGATGTGCGTTTCCGCAAGACCGAAATACTTAAATTATTCGCCACACGCAGCAACCAGTGTATTATCGATGGATCCGCACGCAACGATCCCAGGTGCTGATAGGCACGCAGGAAGGTTTCAGCACACAGGTCTTCAGCCTCTGCACTGTTATTCAACAGGCGATAACAATGAGCAAATACGCGCTGCTGGTGCATTTTCACCAACGATTCAAACGCGTAGACATCGCCTCGTTGCGCCCTATCCAGCAATCTCCCTTCCTCGGAAGCAAACACTGCCAGTTGCCTTCTCCTATCTATGTATACGCGCAACCCGGTATTGAGTTGCACAAGCGTTGAAGATCGCGGGTCAGTTGCCGTACCCCGCACACTGATTTGACAGGGGACGCGCGCTGCGTTATCCCACGGTCCCCGTATGTCGCGCTATTATCGTATCCATGGCTGCAATATCTTCCGCGGTGATCTCCGCACCACCGCCGGGAATGAGTGCCTCGGCCTGGCGCGCATGGCGCACACCGACCAACGCACTGGTGACGCCGGGTCGATTGATAGTCCAGGCGATCGATAATTGCGTCTGATCCAATCCATATTTCTCACGGAAGGGCGCGAAGTCGGCCAGCATGGCGTTGATGCGTGTGATGCTCTCCGGGGTAAAGCGCGCATGACCCTGGCGCTGATCGCCTTCCGGAAAGACACGGCCCGGATCCATCGTGCCACTGAGGATGCCTAACGCCAGCGAGGAGTAAGTCAACACACCGATTTTTTGCGTCTGGCAGTAGGGCAACAGATCAGCCTCGATGCCGCGGTCCAGCATATTATAGAGTGGTTGATTGGTGTCGATCCGTCCGACAGCCAGATATTCATCCATCTGCGCCGGCGTGCAGTTGCTCACGCCGATTGCACGGATTTTCCCTTCCGCTTGCAGCTTCAGCAGTTCGGCCATCGTCTCCGCGATCGGCGTCGTGTTGTCCTGCCAATGGGTCTGGTAGAGGTCGATATAGTCGGTGTTGAGTCGACGTAAACTCTGCTCGATCTCATAACGAATCGTCGTTGCTTTCAAATTGCGGAAGACACGCTCGCCGGCCAACTCGAAGAAATACTGTCCCTCAGTCACATGCCAGGCCAATCCGACCTTGGTCGCCAGCACAATGCCGGCGCGGTCCAGTCCCTTTATCGCCTTCCCAACGACTTCTTCCGATAAACCATAACCATACACCGGCGCAGTGTCGATCAGGTTGACGCCGAGAGCGATGCCATGTTGAATAGCATCAATCGCCTCCGCTTCGTCCATGCCGCCCCACCAGGTGCCGCCAATGGCCCAGGTGCCCAGCCCGACCGCCGACACCTGTATGCCGGATGTTCCCAATTCGCGCGTGATCATTCGCATGTCCTCTCTGTTTCGCGTGCAGTTATAGTAATGGAATGACGCGAAAAAAGCTAGCAGTCCGCATTATTCATGTGTTCATAAATCCGGTCAAGTCAATAGGTCACTCTTCCCTTGCCTCTTGCTAAAATTACCGGTATCATGCATCCATGGTTACAAAACATATGATGCTCTTCCTTTTGCTGTTCCTGCTGACGGGAGCCGGGTGGGCGGAAACGCTGCCTGGCGGGTGGGAGTCACGCGAGGCCGGAGTGCGCGCGCTGCTGGTCAGTTCGTCCTTTGCCGACCAACGCAATGGATGGGCCTGCGGCATCTGCAACATTACGCATACCACGAATGGTGGAAAAACCTGGCAGGCGCAGTGGACCCGCAACGGGCAGGAGAGCTATTGGTTCAACAATATCGTTGCCCTGTCGCCAACAGTTGCCCTGGTGTCCGGTTTCCCCTACGGGCGGCAAGGCGGCGGAGTTGTGCTGCGCACGGAGGACGGCGGCGTCACCTGGACCGCTATTCACGTCAGCGATGACCCTTTGGCGGCCTACAGCTCGCTGGTTTTTCGCCGCGACGGGCGTACGGGATTCGTCATTTCGTCGACGACGGGCTTGCTGGGGACGCGCGATGGTGGGCTCACCTGGTCGCCGGTGAAACTGCCCAGTTCACCGACCCGCATCTGGGTCGCCACGCGGTGCAATATCAGCCTGCCGGAGAATTCAACCACAATTCTGGTGGGGGGCGATACAGCGCTAGTGCGCAGCACCGATGATGGAAAGAACTGGGATGTGCTGCCGCTGCCGGAAGGCATCACCAACCCGCACCGGCAATTTTCCCGCGTTTACTTTTCCACCCCGGAACACGGCTGGGTCAGCCTGCTCGCCGGCGATACGCTGGAGACGACCGATGGTGGTCAGCACTGGACGAAATCGAAAGCGCCGGGCGCCGTCTTTCTCCAGGATGCCAAATCAGGTTTTGCGCTCAGTCAGTATGAAGTCTTTCAAACGCGAGACAGCGGCGTAACCTGGGAGCCCGGCGTCAAGATCGGCTCCGGCCTCTGGAGTCTGGTATCGCTGGCCTTCACCGGCACACGCGCCGTGGTGGTTGGCGGCGACGAAGGCACCGGCACCTCATTCATTGCCGATCACGGGCTGCCCGGTGCGGCAAACACCGCCTTACCGACGGGGGTAGTTCCCATTTCTTTCACCATGCCGGCCGCCGGTTATGCCACGATCCAGGTGCTCAATGACCATGGCGACGTGGTGCAGAACGTGGCGACGGCCCAGTCCTTTACGGCCGGCAAGCAGACGGTGTGGTGGGATCTAAGTACGATTGATGATTTCTGGCCACCGTTCACAAAATCCAAACCGTTCCTTTGGGAACCGCCAAAAGGCGTGCCGATGGTCGCCACCCCGGGCACGTACCGCTGGCGCGGCATCTGGCACCCTGCATTCTCGCTCGAATATAAATATTCCTATTACCCGCTGCGGGAGCAAGGTCTCGCCTGGATCAGTGCCGACCTGACCGGGGGCTGGTTAGGCGACCACCAGGCGCCACAGGACGTAGTGCGCACCGGCGGAACGATGTGGGTAGGCGCGTTCAACGAAGCGGGCCATTGCCTGCTGGAAGCCGACACTGCGATGAAGAAGCGCTGGGGATCAACACGCATCGAACTCTCCTGCCCCAAAGTGCTGGCGGCGGATGGCGAAAATGTCTATTTTGTCGAAGAAGGTGGCTGGCTCGGATTTGCCGGGCAACAGGTGACCGGCATCGTGATCAATCGCACTACAAAAGCCGCCCGCCGACTGTTTGCTATCGGCAACGATGAGAAGCGATCGGCCGGAGAGGAAGTCAAAGGCGTGAGCGGGCTTACCGTGCGCGGGTCGCGCGCCTGGATCGCTTGTCGCGAGACGAATATGTTACTGGAGTGCGATTTGACCGACAACCTGTCCGGCAAGAGTTTAACACTGAAGGTTGTCAATGCTATCCCGCTGCTCAAACCAGGACGCCTTCGCCCGTATGATGCAAGGCGACTGGCGGCCGTGTCAGATACCCGCATCGTACTCATTGATATGAATACCCGCCAAATCACCCCGGTGGTCACCGGACTGGTCAATCCGCTTGGTCTGGCTGTCGATGCTCTCGGCCTCCTGTACGTCGGCGAAATGGAACCCGTGCACCAGGTAAAAGTCTTCACGCCGGACGGCAAGCTTCAGCGTGTCATCGGCAAACCCGGCCAGCACCGGATCGGTCCCTTTGACCCGCAAAATCTGGAAAGTCCGGCCGGCCTGGAGGTCGATGCGTTGGGCAATCTCTGGGTCTGCGAAGCCAACGATGCCTTACGCCGCACCAGCGTCTGGGATCAGCAAGGGAAATATGTCCACCAGGTGTTGGGGTCGGCAATCTATGGCAGCGGCGCCACCGGCATAGATCCGGACGATGCCAACCGCCTGTTCTACAACGGCCAGGAATTTCGCCGCGATCCGAAGACCGGCGTCATTCGTCTGGTGAATCTGATCTGGCGCTATGACGACCCACGCTACGACCGCTTCGTCGAGCAACGCCCGCATAATTTCGGCGGGCCGTGCCCGAGTTACCCGTTCCGGCGCGACGGCAAGCTCTATTTCAGCCTGTGGGGTGGGTATAGCATGGGCGAGGTGACGACGCTCTGGGTATATGATCACGACCAGGTGCGTCCGGTGGCCGCTTGCGGTAAAATTCCCGACTGGCTGCGCACGCGGCTGGGGGACGCCACGCAAGGCATGCGCATCTTCGCCTGGACCGACGCCAACGATGACGGTCGGGTGCAACCGAATGAAGTACAGCTTGGCGCACTTGCCGATGGCGGCGCGGTATGGGGCGTCCGCATGAATCAGGATTTCGAAGTGGCGTTCAGCACCGTGTTGGGCGATGTCGGCGTGGCGTTCTTCCATGCAGCACGGCGCACCGCGCAGGGATACCCGGTGTGGACGTTGCCCACAGCCTATACCATGGCGCCAAACCTGCGCACCTGGGATCCGAATCAAGTCCAAACAGTCTACAGCGATCGGCAAGGCAACGCGGTGCTCATCTCCCCGTACCTACTCAGCTTGCGACCCGATGGCGTCGTGAACTGGCGCTACCCGTGTCGCTGGCCGGGCCTGCACGCCGGCATGAACACTACCGCCAGTGGACTCGAACCCGGTGTACTCATCGCGCCGCTGCGCTGTTATGGTTCCGGCGTGGTCAACGACGAAGTGGGGGAAGTGCTGTGCTTCGGCACGGATTTCGGCGCCACGGATTTACTGACCGCCGATGGCCTCTATCTCGGGCGCGTCTATCAGGATTGTCGTCGCGCCGACGCCTGGACGTTCAATCAACCCCCGACCCCACAGCAACTCAGCACGGTCTCCCTGGGTGGAGAACATTTCGGCGGCTCCTTTCAACGCGTCAAAGATACCGACGGCCTCTGGCATTTTCGGTACGTGGGCGCCGGGGATAACGTCAGTTGCAACGTCACCGAATTGACAGGGCTGGAAGCGGCGCATCGACTGCCGGGCGAAAATTTCACCGTCACCGCGCGGCAATGGCAGAATGCCGACCGCCTGCGCCAGCAACGTGCGACAGAGGTGTTGGAACCAAAACGTGCGACCATCACGCGCCTGGCACAGGTAACCATCGATGGAAAAGCCACCGAATGGCCGGCAGCACGCGTCAATGGCTTCGCACTTGGTTATGATAACACTAATCTCTATCTCTACTACGAGGGAGAGGCCGGTCATCCGACATTCCAGAATGCTGCCACCGCGGGGAATTTTGCCGAAGCCTTCAAACATGGCGACGTCGTGGATGTGCTGCTGGAAACGAAAGCCGGCGCGAATCCCGACCGCCAGGATGCGGCGCAAGGCGACCTGCGCGTCAGTTTCACGCTGGTGGACGGCGCGCCGGCAGCCATTCTCTACGATTATGTCGCGCCGGGGACCCCTGCTGCCCAGCACCGCACCTTCTCCTCCCCCTGGCAAACCGTAGAGATTGATCGTGTCGTGCGCCTGCCCGAGGCACAAATCGCCATCACCCACGATGCGACGCATTTCACGCTGGAAGCCGCGGTGCCGTTGACATCCCTGCATCTGGACCCGGCGAAAATGCCCACCCTGAAAGGGGATTTCGGCATCGTAGTGTCTGACCAGACCGGCACGCGCACGATTGACCGCCGTTACTGGAGCAACCCGAACACGAAAATCATCTCCGACCTTCCCTCTGAAGCACGTATTCAGCCCGACCTGTGGGGGACGCTGGTGTTTGAGAAGAAGGATTAGCTTGCGGATAATGCATCTCTGAATCAGGAGCCCGACATGGATTTACACAGCCTTCGTTTCTTACTGCTCGCGCTGTTGGCGTGCATTATCGCCAGTGCGTCCTGCGCCATCGATCTGTCCGGCGGCATGATGTATGCCGTTCCGGTGAAAGATGGCAAACCACCGGTTATCGACGGCGATCTGCGCGATTGGGATCTGTCCGCGGCAGAGCCGATGTGGATTTCCAATGAGACCGCGCCGGAGCTGCATGCCGCGCTGGCCTTCATGTATGACAATGATGCGCTCTATATCGGCGCTAAGGTGAGTCTTCCGCACCGCGCGCTGCGCAACCCGAACAATCCGGTAGACGGCTTCTGGTGGGGAGATGAACTCGAATTCCGCATCGCCGCGGACCCGACATTACCCTGGCCGCTGGACGGCGGAAATGCCGCGGCGTCCGCCAGCATGCGCGTCGCGCACATCACTATCTGGAAAAATACCGCCACGCGCGCCGATTATATGAACCTGACCTACGGCACGCACCTGGATAAGGGGAGCGCGGTGAACCCACCGGGAACGCAGGTCGTGGTGCAGGAATCTCCGGGGTATTACATTATTGAAGGAAAAATTCCCTGGAGCGTGCTGAATGTGCCGGGGGGCAAAAACCCGTTCACCCCCGGTCAGCGCATGACGCTGGTTGCCGGCTTCCACTGGGGTGGTGAAACGCAGGTCACCGGCATTTACCGCGTGAACCCGGGCTCATTTGCCTTCAATCAACCGCAAACCTGGGGACAGTTGGAATTCTGCGCGACGGGTCAGTTGCCCGCACGCCATGCGACGATGGAAGAGACGCTGGCCGCCTCCGCACAGCAGTCTGTCGGCATGCCGTTTACCATACAACTGCCGAAAACGGGGAAGGTCTCCGTCAATATCTTTGGTCCACAAGGTGAGGTGATTCGCGAGCTGATCGGTGGTGAAGAACATCAGGCCGGTCCGCTCACCCTCCATTGGGACGGACGCGACCAGTGGGGCAACCCGTTGACGCCAGGTCCCTACCACTGGGGCGCCTATATCTCCCCCGGGCTGCGCGCCGAATATGTCGGCATGATTGGCACCTCAGGCAATCCGCCCTATGAGACGGAAGATGGACGCGGCGGTTGGGGCGCCGATCATGGCCCGGCACTGGATGTTGCCGCGGATGCCACCGGTCTCTACTTCCTCTGGCTGAGTGCTGAAGCCGGACGCGCCATCGTGAAAACCGATTATGCCGGCAACGTCCTCTGGCGCAAAACACCGTTTGTCGGCGGGGGCTTTGGTCCGCACTATGCGATTGCCGCCAACGGCAAGTCGCTCTTCATGACCTTCGGCAAGGAGACCCCGGAACTCTTCCACCTCGATGCCGCCAGTGGACAATTACTGACGTTCGGCAAAACGGTCACCGTGCCCATTCTCGCGCGCGATGAGGCGGTGGGAGTCGCGCCAGCATCACACTTTGCCGGCTTCGAACCGTCAGAAACGAGCGGTCTGGCCTGTACCGCGCGAGAAGTCTTCGCGTCACTCTATACACACAACCTGATTCGCGTGTTTGATGCGGATACCGGAGCGAAGGTACGCGACATCACCTGTCCCGGTCCGCGCGGGATTGCGCTTGATGCACATGGCAATCTCTATGCCGTGTCGTATGCCCGCGAGCGCACACCTGTAGTACTGAAATTCACCGACGCCCGCGGCGCGGGCGTCGCTACCGTCCAGAAGCTGGACACCCCGTACGATGTGACGGTGGATGCCGCCGGCGCCATCTACGTCAGTGAACAAGGCGCGACTCAACAGGTGAAGGTTTTTGCGCCGGACGGCACGCCGCGGCGCGCCATTGGCAAAAAAGGTGGTCGACCGATCTTCGGCGCCTATGACCAGTCCGGCCTGCGCAACCCCGCCGGCATTGCCGCTGACGCACAAGGCGGGTTACTCGTTGCGGAAGCCGCGCCACCCAAAGTGATGACCCGCTTCAACGCGGCGACCGGCGTCGTCAGCAAACGCTGGTACGGCGCGATCGGTTATGCCGGTATGAACTTCGGCGACCCGCGGGATCCATGGACGGTCTATTATCCGCTGGAAGCGGAAAACGTGCCGGTGCGCGCGCACATTGACAAACCCGGTACGGTAGGCGTTCCCACGGCACTCTGGATGATGAAAGACGCGGGGTACCAGGACGTTGATTCGTTGTATAACTATATCGCCGCGCCATTTATCGTGGACGCGGTCAATAAACGACGCTATTTTGTCAGCGACACCAACCCGCGCGGCATCTGCCTGATGGACGGCGATAAGTTGCTCCCTGTCGGACGCATCATGAACGTTAACGATCCGCAGGGGAAAGCGCATCGCCTGGAAATATGGAGTGACCGCAACGGCAACCATCACCTGCAACCGGACGAGGTGATTGTCATCACCACCATCAACGGCAAACCGCTGCCGGAAATCAACGACCTGACCGGGTCGATGTGGATGAACGCGCGCGGCGACGCGTTCATCGTCACACGCGCCAACAAGATCATCCTTATTCCCTCCAGCGGATTCCTGGCCAATGGCGCCATCCACTGGGATACGGCCGCCATCCGCTATATCGTCCCCACCGTCCTGGCGTCGAAAGGCGACTATCTTTTCTCCGGCTGGCGCGCCGGTATCATGGGGGTACGCGAGGACAGCCAGGGGAATATCTACACCTGTTTCAACACCGACGCCCAATACGTCACGCCGGAATTGACCAAAAAGATGCAGGAAGGTCTGGGCCATACCAGCGAGTCTACCGCGGTGAAATTTGCCAAATACGGCCCCGACGGGCAGTTGCGCTGGATGGCCGGACGCAAAGCCACCGCCGCCGCGAAACCGGGCGAGATGTACCATTTCTGGGTGCTGGGCGGCATGGTCGGCGACAACTATGTTGCCGGCTGCAGCGAGTGGGGACAGATTTACTTCTATACCGCGGACGGCTTCTATGTCGATGCGCTCATGAATAACCCCGGCCTGGCGCCGGCGGCCGGCCCGTACACCTTCGGCAGTGAAACGTTCGGGGGTCGCGTCCAATATTATCCCCGCCGCGGTGAAGTGTGGGCCTATTCCTGCGGTCTCAGCTTCCTCGTGCACGGCTTTACTGGCCAGGGAAAAGTCGCCGGCGAACAGCGCCTGTCGGGTATGGTGACGCTGGATAAAGTGTATGCGCTGGCGGGGGAAGACCACGCCGCCGGGCCTCTCCGCATCGTCCCCCTTGCCGACGCCTTCACTGCGGGCGCCGACTGGAGCACGACGCCAGTAAGTAAGCTCTCACGCAACAACGCGCCGTTGGCAACGGCACAGTTCGCCTATGATGCGCAATATCTTTATGGGCGCATCCATGTCCTGCATCAAACACCGTTGCGCAACAGCGCCGATACTGCCGGCATGATCTTCAAAGGCGGCGACGCCGTGGGCATCGATCTCGGTCCCGCCGGAGAGCGCGAGGCGCCGGTGCGCGGCGACATCCGCATCCTCGCCGGTGTGATCAATGGCACGGCGCGTCTGGTGGCCATGAAACCGGTCACCGCCCTCGACAAACAGCCGGAACACTACTTCACACCAGCCGGCGGCGACGCGAAATTCGACTTCGTCGGCGACATCCCCGGCGGTCAGGTGCGCTGTGTGCCCGATGCCGACGGCAACGGCTACACCGCTGTCTTTGCCGTTCCACGCGCGTTCCTCGAAGTCACATTCCAACCCGGCGTTACGCTGGCGGCCGACGTGGAAGTGCTGCTCTCGGGACAAGCTGCCCGCGGCCTGCAAACGATCGCGCGCAACTACCTCTTCACCCCCAAACGTACGGAGACCAGCATGACCGACGACGTCCCCACTGAGTCACGGCTCTATCCAAAATACTGGGGAACAGCGAAGATCGAATAAGCAGCGTCGTGTGACTTCCAACGGCGATAACCACCACGGAGCCCGTTTGGCGCTCAGACGCCAGACGGGCTCCGTGGTCAGTAAACAACGCTCTTCCCTCGTGACCGCGGAAGGTACGTGGGACAGCGTCAGACGCCTTTCGCGTATTTGCTAGCCCGCATTATTCATGAACGCATGAATAATGCTACAGCTAGCCGAAGCTTTATTCGCGTCACGAATAAAGCGGGCTAGCGCCCGACCAGTCGATTAACACCACCGGTTGGTCGCCAATCACCCAGGCATCATGTCCCATGGGCAACGCGGTGACATCACCGGCTGCGGATTCCAATTCCGTGCCATCGGACATGACGACGTGCAGCCAACGTACAATTTCTATATTGCTGGCCAGTCTTCCGCATCGGCACAAATATCGTTGTCCACCCGTGCCTTCCACGCCTTGATCTTCTGACGATTTGTCAGTTGGTCCGTCGGATGATGGTTCGCGCTGAAGGTGAAGAAGATCCAGCAGGGGAAGCCGGGTTGGAGGCGGTCGGAGGGGATAGCTTTGGCGCCGGTGAACCGCAACAGGTGGAAGACCCAGTAGTTATGCGTCCGGCCATCTTTGCCAGCCTCAGCGTCAACAAAAGCGGTATGAATCATTTCCGCGCGGCCGTCTTTGTTGAGATCGACGAAGTCTTCACTACCGGCATTATATGTCCACATGCTGTATGCCTGATACAAGTTGCCAACCGAAAGGATGAATAACCGAAAGAAGCGTTGCCCGCCAAGGCCGCAACCCCCAGAGTTCGTCTGCAGCACAAAATCCGTTTTGGTGTCCTCATTCAACAGAGCGGCAGACACCTCGGGCGCTTCATCACCTATTATCCACCCTTCGATCTTTGCTGGGACGAGGAGCTGTTGTCCCGTCTGTCGGTTTGTTATGCGTATTGTGTTCGCCTCCAACGTCCTGTTGACCACCAGAACCACCCCGGCAGCTTGCGGTGTATGCAACACCCAGGTGGTTTTTTCGTTCTCGGCATTGATGAATGTTTTTACCACCTTACAACGCTGCATCGGATACAAATGTGGGGTTTTCTCCGGCTGGAAGGGACTGTAATTGATGTCGTAGGCATTGGCCACGCAGGCCAACAGAAGGCACAAGCTGCAGTAAAAGGTGTGAGAAATAACAAAAGAGCTTCGTTTTGGCATATGCAGAGAACGCTCCTTGCGTTGACTGTTATATTATACCATCACTCCTGCCCGCTACTGCGCACATTTTTCGCGCGAATCACGACTCTATCCGAAACACTGGGGAACAGCGAAGATCGAATAAAAAACGTCGTGTGACTTCCAACGGCGATATCCACCACGGAGCCCGTCTGGCGCCCTGGCGCCAGACGGGCTCCGTGGTCAGTACGCAACGCACTTCTCTCGTGACCGCGGAAGGTACGTGAGACAGCGTCAGACGCCTTTCGCGTAATTACTGGCTCCCGACCAGTCGATTAACACCACCGGTTGGTCGCCAATCACCCAAGCATCATGTCCCATGGGCAACGCGGTGACATCACCGGCTGCGGATTCCAATTCCGTGCCATCGGACATGACGATGTGCAGCCTTCCCGAGAGCTGGTATTGGAAATGCGGCGCTTCACACAATACCGTGTGCACCAGCGGTTTGACATCATTCGACCAGCGCCAGCCGGGTTGCAAGGTCAATTGTCCGACTACCCCGCCGCCGATATTGATCAACACCAGTTCGCCGTTATTGAAGCTCCGCACCTCATCTGGTGTCGTAAAACTTTTCATTTCAGCATGTGCCATTTTCATTACCTCCTGCAATGAATTTTCCCTGAATTCCTTCGGTAAAACAAATATCTGCTCAAGTGCTGAGCTACTCACTTGCATATACAGGGGTCACGCCGAAGGCTCTGCATTCCTACTATTGTCAAAAAAGTATCGGTCGTATCGATAAAAGGTGTCGTAAACCATCACCCTCACCGAAAGCCGTTGGGTGCAGTTGCACACCTCATGCTGTTATATTTCACGCCCCACCCTTTCCTCTTCTCACCATTACCGTATAGCAGGTGTTACTCTCTGGCGCAAAGAATATCACCGCAAACAACCCGCATTATTTATGGGCACATGAATAATGCTTGGGCTAGCAGCAAACGGTCCAATCAATCTTTAAGGAGCAGCGGTATGGGTAGCAAGCATGTTCTCGTAATCATGGCTCTCTTCGCCGGTCTGGTGCTGGCGAGCGCTCCGTCAATCGCGGCGCAGTTGCGCATTGTGCTACCGTTGGGGCGCACGGCGTATCAGACGAACGAGCAGATTGACATCGCCGTCGTGCGGCAGGACGCTCAAGCGTTGCCTGCCGGGTCGTTGGTGTTGTCGGCGACGGGCCTGGATGGCAGCGATATGACCTTCACCTTCCCGGTGGCCGCCGTGCCGCTGGTTGGCGCCAATGCGCGCACCACCGAGCACTTGCATTTGAACGGCTGGTTGCTGCGGCCCGGCGCCTATACCGTGCGCGCGGCCTGCGACGGGGCCACGGCGGAGGCGGCCATTTCGGTGTATAGCCATATCCGCAAGAGCAGCTACCGGCTGGTGCACTGGTGGGGCCCTAACGGCAACGACCTGGGACCCGAGGGCGAGGATGGCCTGGGCTTCAACCTGATGATCGGGGGCACGGAGGAGCCGTCCATTCGCGGTGGGCTGGACATCATGGGCCTGATGGTGATGGGCGGCATGCACCAGCACGATGGGAATCTCGAATGCGACTGGTCGGACCCCAACGTCTATCTCGGCGCGGTGCAACGCGGGGTGACGAACGCGTACCGCTTCCGCACCATGCCGAATGCCATCGGCGCCCACCTGCACGATGAGCCGGGCCTCACCTGGGCGCCGCATCCGTTTCTGAAAGATAAGGACGGCAAGCCGCTGTTCACCGACCACGACGTCCCGCAACAACGAGACGCCTACAAACGCGCCTTCGGCGAGGATCCGATCTGGTATCAGGACGTGAATCCGGACAACCCCGAGCAATTGGCGAAATGGCAGCAGATGACGGATTTCAAGCTGGGCCTGATGGACGCCTTCTGGAAATCCGCGAATGCCTCCCTCAGTCGTTTTAAGCCCGGCTATCTGGCGGTCACGCAGTCGCAATATGGCTGGTGGGCGCTCTACGACGGGTATTACTTCAACGTGGCGCGCAGCTTGCCGGTGATCAGCGGACACGGCGGTTATGACGACATCAGTTGGCGAAACTTCAGCCCCTCGTATTATGTGGAATTCGCGATTGCACGCCAGATGGATAAACCCACCTGGTATTTGCCGGTGTGGGGCGTGTCGTCGGCAGATCAGGTGCGCGAAGAGCACGCGCTCTCCTTCATGACCGGCATCCAGGGGTTAAGCTCACCGCCGGGTAAGCTCGTCGATTCTCCGGGGGCCTCCGGCGTGGTCGAGTTGAACCAGACCATGGCACGCCTGGGCACTATTTTCGCCAAGCCGGCCTACACCCGGCAGGACGTCGCAGTGCTCTATGCGAAATCGGATGTCACTCACCAGAAAGACGTGCGTTCGTGGGATCCCCTGGGGCGGCTCTATGTGGCGTTGAAATTGATCCAGTACCCCATGACGCCCGTGCTGGAGGAAGACGTGCTGGACGGCACGCTTGCCGCGAACCATAAGGTGGTGCTGTTGACGGATATCCGCTACCTGGATCCCGCGGTAAAGGAAGGGTTGGCGGCGTTCGTCCGCCAGGGCGGCGCGGTGCTCATGACGGACGACTGCCTGGTGGAGAT